>ENA-OQKH01000057-OQKH01000057.1-human-gut-metagenome-genome-assembly--contig:-NODE-57-length-93512-cov-7.828244_pt1 | contig 93512 bp, 94 predicted proteins | sample MGYA00242645_ERZ504791 | MGnify/ENA primary metagenome ERZ504791 (study PRJEB26092, sample SAMD00036388) | human gut metagenome | host: Homo sapiens | study: EMG produced TPA metagenomics assembly of... | reverse complement strand
TGTGGCGGCGGAAGCTTCCGCGGGTCGTCGAGGACGCCGACCCCTACGCCGTAGGGGCGGATTCCATATCCGCCCGGGCACTTTTCCTTTGCCGCACACGGCCACGGGCGAACGATGTTCGCCCCTACCGCTGCTGTCCTATTTTACCCCGTGCCCACGATTTTTTCAACCATTCTCCACAGGTTTTACAAGACTGACACAAACCAGCCCCGCCGCGGCACAGGCACCGGCCAGCCAATGGCGGGCCGCCAGCGGCAGGGCCTGCGCGCCGATATAGCTCAGGATACTGCCGCCGCTCATGCCAAGCGCGATGAAGCCGTAGTTGACACCCGCGTGCGCCAGCCCGAAAAGATCGGTGTTGAAGGAGGGCTGCACCGCCGCGCCGCCGGAGTAGAAAAAGGTCAGCAAGGCGTAGGCCGCCAACAGCCACCACGCCTCCGCAAAGGCAAACCACGCACTGCCCGCCGCAAGACCGATATACACGGCATACAGCACCGGCTTGCGGCCCAGCTTGTCGCTGACGGCGGGCAGCAGCATCCGCCCCGCCGCGCTGGCTGCCGAGCCCAGCACGATGCTGTAGGGTGCGGCGCTCTCCGGCAGGCCGCGCTCGGCGGCGATCTTGAAGATTTCCGGGCTGAACAGCAGCACCGCCGGAGCCGACAGCGCCACCGCTGCCGCGCAGAGCTTATACTGCGGTGTGCGCAGCATCTGCTTGTAGTCAAAATTCAGCCCCGACTGGTTCTTTCCGCTCTGGGGTTTAGGCGGTGGGTCTTGCAAAATCAGCGCACCCGCGCCGCAGACAACCAGCATGACCGCCCCCAGCGCGGCAAAGCAGACGCGAATGCCCCACCGCCCGCCGATGCCCTTGACGAACACCGTAAAAAACGCGCCGGACAGCCCCATTGCCACCCCCGCCACGCCGGTGGCCCAGCCTTTTTTGTCCTGATACCACTTTTGGGCGCAGGCTAGCACCGCCGGGGCTAAAAACGCACTGCCCAACCCGGCGGGCAGGCTGTAGACAACAAGAAACAGCGCTGCGTTGGCAGGCGGTACAAGCGCAGCCGCAAAAAAACCGCCTGCCAGCAGCACTGTGCCCCACAGCCCTGCCGGGCGCGGGCCGCGGGCATCCTGCAGAAGGCCGCCCACGGCACAGCCCACACCGTAGGCCGCGACCAGCACCGCAAACCCCAGCATGGCCTGCCCGCGTGAAAAGCCGTACCCCTGCATGACCGGCTGCTGAAAGACGCCCCACGCCGCCGGTATGCCGGTCAGCAGCTGCGCCGCCGCCCCCGCAGCAAGAATGTACGGCCCGCGATTCTGTTTCGGCACACGCATCCCCTCCCCTTTTCAGTCTAGTATGCCCGGTTTGGATTGACAAAATGCGGCGCAGAAGTTATCATTATAAAGTATATAAAAGCAAAGAGCCTTCCCCCTGAGGGGGAAGGTGGCCGAGGCCCCGCCCGAGGCTGGATGAGGGGCGGCTTTGCCATCATTGCCCGTTTACGGGTTGCAATGGCAAGGTTTGCCCCGCATCAGCCACCTTCGGTGACAGCTTCCCCCTCAGGGGAAGCCATTATACAGTGTAAGGAGAACCACCATGAAAACTCAGCCTTTAAAAGGTATGCGCGACCTGCTCCCGCGGGAGCAGGCACTGCGTGACTATATCCAGGGCCAGATTCTGGCCACCTACCGCGCCGCCGGCTTCCAGCGCATCTCCACCCCCATTCTGGAGGATATGGAGAACCTCGACAAGAGCGAGGGCGGCGACAACCTGAATCTGATCTTCAAGGTCCTCAAGCGCGGCGACAAGCTGGAGCATGCGCTGGCCAGCGGCGATGAAAAGCAGCTGTCCGACATGGGCTTGCGCTACGACCTGACGCTGCCGCTTTCCCGCTATTATGCGGCCAACCGCAACGAGCTGCCGAATCCCTTCAAGGTCATCCAGACTGACCGTGTCTACCGCGCCGAGCGCCCCCAAAAGGGCCGTCTGCGCGAATTTGTCCAGTGCGACATTGACATTTTGGGTGACTCCTCCCCCAACGCCGAGGTCGAGCTGATTGATGTGACCGCCCGCGCCCTGCTGAAAATCGGCTTCACCGGCTTTACGATCAACATCAACGACCGCCGCATTCTGCGCGCCATGCTCGAAAAGATGGGCTTTGCCGCCGACCAGCTTGACTCGGTCTGCATCAGCTTTGACAAGATGGACAAGATCGGTGCAGACGGCGTCAAGGCCGAGCTGACCGAGAAGGGCTTTGCTGCCTCGGCCGTGCAGGCGCTGGATGACTTCCTGCGCGCCGGCGATTTCAGTCTGGACGCTGTAGCCGCCCGTGTCGATGACGAGGCACTGACCGCCGACCTGCGGTATGTCATGGCCGCCAGTGAGCGCGTGGCCGGCGGCCGTTACGCCATCGCCTACGCCCCCAGCCTCGTGCGCGGTCAGGGCTACTACACTGGCATGGTGTTTGAAGTCACCTGCCCGCAGTTCAGCGGTGCTGTGGCAGGCGGCGGCCGCTACGACAACATGGTGGGCAAGTTCATCGGCCAGCAGGTCCCGGCCGTGGGCTTCTCCATCGGTTTTGAGCGCGTCTGCGGCATTCTGCTGGAGCAGGGCTACCAGATCCCCGGCGCAAAGCCGAAGATGGCGCTGCTCTACCTCAAGGACGCCGACTTTGCCGCCGTGCTGGCCAAGGCAGAGCAGCTGCGCGCCGACTATGATGTGACCGTACTGCCTCAGGCCAAAAAGCTGGGCAAGCAGTTCGGCACGCTGGAGGCTGCCGGTTTCAACGCCGTCGCCTTTGCCGACAACGAGGATGTCAAGCTGCTTGGGCAGAAAGCCGAATAATCAGCCAAAAATTTGTGGGATGTGCCAAAATGGCGGCACATCCCACTTTTTTGTATTTGGTTTGTAACACACAACGCGCATTTTCCGTGTTATATTGGTGAAAAGGGAAATACAAAGTGCCTTCCCCCTTGGGGGAAGCCTTTACAAAGGAAAGGAGCATCCACATGAAAAAGCGCATCACCCGTATCACCGCTGCGCTGGCCGCCGCCGCACTGCTGGCGGGCTGCGGCAGCACCAGCAGCAACGAAGGCGGTTACTACGCCGCCGAGGCCGCCGCGCAGGAAAGCGGCATTTACGACAGCGCCGCAGGCGGGACGGACAGCAGCCTGATGCCCGCCAACGCCGCCGAGGCTGCCACTGACGAGACCGCGCAGAAAATCATCTATAACGCCAGCCTGTCGATGGAATCCACCGACTTTGACGCTGCCCGCGAAACCCTGATGGCCGCTGTCGAGGCCAACAATGCATGGATGGAGTCCACCAGCGTTTACGGCACTGAAAAGGATCACGACCGCAGCGCCGACTACACCGTGCGGGTGCCGGTGGACAACTACCGCGCGTTTCTGGCCGCCGTTGGCGAGGCAGGCAGCGTGCGCAATGTCAGCGAGAACGCCGAGAACATCACAAGCAGCTACATTGATGTACAGGCGCGGCTTACCGCGCTGGAGGCCCAGCGCACCCGCCTGAACGAACTGGCCGATCAGGCCGAGACAACGGCGGATCTGCTGGAAATCGAGAGCCAGCTTTCCGATGTGCAGTACCAGCTCGAGAACTACACCCGCCAGCTGCGCAACATGGACCAGCAGGTCAGCTACTCGACCGTAGACATCTATCTGCAGGAGGTCGTCACCCTGACCCCGACCGGCGTGACCTTCACCGAGCGCATTGCCGATGCGTTCGGCGGCGGCTGGGACGCCTTCGTTAGATTCGTGCAGGGGCTGGTCATTGCGCTGGTCTACCTGTGGCCGGTGGTGCTGATCGTCCTTGCGGTCCTTGCGGCCCTGCGATTCTGGCGCAAGCGCCATCCGAAAGCCCCCAAGGCACCCAAGCCCATCCAGACCCCGCCGCCCGCTGCGGAGTACCCGGTAAAGCAGGGCGAGGAACCGAAGCCGAAATATTGAGATAACATAAAAACGCCCGACCGCACAAAATACGGTCGGGCGTATATTTTTGCTGCCATGTAGGGGCGAGGCATGCCTCGCCCTGCACCTACCCGCAAAAGGGAATCTTGCGGGCAGGCTGCGGGCCGGACATGTCCGGCCCCTACAGCGCAATTACTTCTGACTTAGTCCTTCAACTCACGGAGGGGTCAAGACCCCTCCCTACAAAGCATCCATATACGGCAGTTTGTAGGGAGCGGTCTTGACCGCTCCGGCTGCCTTGCAGTGGCTGCATGATAGTGGGAAAGCCTTAGTCCTTCAGCGTCAGGGCAATGCTCAGGTCGCTCAGCTGCTGGGCGTCCACCACATCGGGGGCGCCGCTCATCGGCTCACCAGCATTCTGCACCTTCGGGAAGGCGATCACATCACGGATGGAATCCTTCTTGAGCATCAGCATGACCATGCGGTCCAGACCGTAGGCCATACCGCCGTGCGGGGGTGCGCCGAACTTGTAGGCGTCCATCAGGAAGCCAAAGCTCTCGCGCGCCTTCTCCTCGGTAAAGCCGAGGGCGTGGAACATGCGGTCCTGCAACGCGGGATCATTGATACGCATCGAACCGCCGCCCATCTCGACACCGTTCAGTACGATGTCGTAGGCCACGGCATGGCAGGCACCCGGGTCGCTCTCGACCTTGTCGAGGTCCTCGGCCTTGGGCAGGGTGAACGGGTGGTGCATGGCCATCCAGCGGCCTTCCTGCTCGCTGTACTCGAACAGCGGGAAGTCCACCACCCACAGGAAGTTGAACTTGTCGGGGTCGATCAGGCCATGCTTGCGGGCAATGTCCAGACGGACCTGCCCCAGCGCGGTGCAGGCCTTGACCCAGTCGGCATCGCTGACGATCAGCAGCACGTCGCCGGTTTCGACATTCAACGCGGCATAAAGAGCAGCCTTCTCGGCATCGGTCAGGAACTTTTCAAAGCTGGAGGAGGTGCCCTCTGCGGTCAGGCGGCTGTAGGCCAGACCCTTGGCGCCGTAGGTCTTGGCGACCTCGCCCAGCTTGTCGATGTTCTTGCGGCTCAGCTTGTCGGCCATGCCCTTGGCGTTGATGGCGCGGATGCTGCCGCCGGCCTCCAGCACAGCGGCGAAGGGCTTGAACTCAGTGCCCTTGAACACCTCGGTCACATCCTGAATTTCCAGCCCGAAGCGGGTGTCGGGCTTGTCGGAGCCGAAACGGCCCATGGCCTCGTCCCACGGCATGCGGTAGAACGGGGTCTCGACGTCGACGTTCAGCATTTCCTTCCACAGGCGCTTGATGAGGCCCTCGTTCAGGGTCATGATGTCGTCCTCGGAGACAAAGCTCATCTCCTCGTCCACCTGGGTGAACTCGGGCTGGCGGTCTGCGCGCAGATCCTCGTCGCGGTAGCAGTGGGCCAGCTGGAAGTAGCGGTCAAAGCCGGACAGCATCAAAATCTGCTTGTAGAGCTGCGGGCTCTGTGGCAGTGCATAGAAGTGGCCCGGCTGCACGCGGCTGGGCACCAGATAGTCGCGCGCACCCTCGGGCGTGGACTTGATGAGGGTCGGGGTCTCGATCTCGGTGAAGTGGTTCTCGCAGAAATAGTTGCGGATGATCTGCATGATCTTGCTGCGCAGCACGATCGGCTCATGCATGGACGGACGGCGCAGGTCAAGGTAGCGGTAGCGCAGGCGCAGGTCGTCATTGACATTGATCTCATCGCGCAGCTCAAACGGGGTGGTCTGGGCCTCGCTCAGGATGCGCAGTTCAGCAACATACAACTCCACATCGCCGGTGGCGATCTTGTCGGTCTTGGCGGCGCGCTCACGCAGCTTGCCGCGGCAGATAACAACATATTCGCTCTTGAGGCTCTCGGCCTTGGCGAAGACCTCCTTCGGCGTGTCCTCATCGAACACCAGCTGCAGAATGCCGGTGGTATCGCGCAGGTCGGCAAAGATGATGCCGCCTTTGTCGCGGGCACGGGCGATCGAGCCGCAGACCGTCATTTCCTGACCAGCCATTGCAAGGCTGACTTCACCGCAGTAGTTGGTGCGGCGCAGGCTGCCCAAAGTTTCCATATTTCCAGTCCCCTTTACGGTTATAGTTTTCTAAATATGTATTATACCGCGCCGCGGCGCGTTTGGCAAGTGGCTTGCGGCAAAGACGGGCAAATTCCGGCAAAATCTTTTGCCAACCATATTGACAATTTGCAGCGCAACTGCTATAATATTAAAGCTGTGATTCGCACAGCATAATAGATGTGCCTGTAGCTCAGTTGGTAGAGCATCTGACTTTTAATCAGAGGGTCCAGGATTCGAGTTCCTGCAGGCGCACCAAGACCGGTTGAAGCCACTAGGTTTCAACCGGTTTTTGTTTTCTGACCGCAAAAAAGGCATGTACGACCGATCCAATCGTACATGCCTTTTTATTTTGTATTCATCTCCACAGCAGGAACAAAGCGACCAGCAGCACACCCAGCCCGGCCAGATAGACTCCGGCGATGAGCAGGGTGGCTTTCAGCACGCCCAGAACCGCCCAGAGCTTTTCCTTGGCGGTCCATTCCGGCTCCTGCTCCCACGGGCGGTCATTGGCCGGCACCGGGGGCTGGCCCGCCTTTCGGCGGTGGGGGCGCAGCATCGGCGCAGGGCCGATGCCGTTCATATCGGCGATGGTATGCCCATCGTCCTCAAAGGGTTCATGCTTTTTCATTTGTCGTACAGGTGGCAGACCACATAATGGCCCGGCTCAGCCTCACGCTGCTTGGGTGCCTCGGTCTTGCAGCGCTCGGTGGCATAGGGGCAGCGGGTATGGAACTTGCAGCCGGACGGCGGGTTGGCCGGGGACGGAATGGAGCCCTGCAGCACAATACGCTCGCGGCGTATGGTCGGATCCGGAATGGGGATGGCCGAGAACAGCGCCTTGGTGTAGGGGTGCAGCGGGTGGGCAAAGATGTCATCGGTTTCGCCGTACTCGACCAGATTGCCCAGGTACATGACACCGACCGTGTCGGAGATATGCTCGACAACGCTCAGGTCATGGGAGATGAACAGGTAGGTCAGGTTGCGCTTCTCCTGCAGGCTTTTCAGCAGGTTGATGATCTGGGCCTGAATCGAAACATCCAGTGCGGAGACCGGCTCGTCACAGACTACGAACTCCGGGTTCAGGGCAAGGGCACGGGCGATGCAGATACGCTGGCGCTGGCCGCCGGAGAACTCATGCGGGTAGCGGGTCTTGTGGTAGGGCTGCAGGCCGCAGTCGTCCATGACCTGATCAATATAATCGTTGAACTCTGCCTTCGGGACGAGATTGTGCTCACGCACAGCCTCGCCGATGATCTCGCCGACCGGCAGACGCGGCGACAGGCTGGAGAACGGATCCTGAAAGATGATCTGCATCTTGGTGCGCAGGGTGCGCATCTCGGCGGGGGTCATATCGTAGACCTCCTTGCCGTTGAAAAGCACCTGTCCGCCCGTCTTTTCACCGCCCAGACGCAGGATGGTGCGGCCGGTCGTGGACTTGCCGCAGCCGGACTCGCCGACCAGACCCATCGTGCAGCCGCGGCGCAGGTTAAAGGTGACGCCGTCAACAGCCTTGACATGCCCCACGGTCTGGGACAGCAGGCCGCCCTTGATGGGGAAATACTTCTTGAGGTGATTGACCATCAGAATGTACTGAGGGTCGTAGGTGACGGGGGTGTAATCGTTCTCGGGCAGCATTTTTTCTTTTGCCATGCGTCACTCACCCGCCTTTCTGTTTTCTTCATAATAGCGATAGCAGCTGACCTTGTGTGTCGGGGACAGGCTGATCTCGCAGGGGTACTCGCCGCCGCAGCAGGGCAGCTGCAGCTCGCAGCGGTCCTTGAAGTAGCAGTAGTCCGGCATGTTGACCGGGTTGGGCACCTTGCCGGGGATGGAGTAGAGGCGGTCGACCTTTTTGCCGACAACCGGCTTGGAGGCCATCAGGCCGATGGTGTAGGGGTGGCTGGGGTTGGTGAAGATCTCCTCCACGGTGCCCTTCTCCACCACACGGCCTGCGTACATGACAACAACATAGTCGGCCATCTCCGCAATAACGCCGAGGTCATGGGTGATGAGCATGATGGACGAGTTGATGCGGTCCTTCAGGTTGCGCAGCAGATCCAGAATCTGGGCCTGAATCGTCACATCAAGCGCCGTGGTCGGCTCATCCGCAATGATGATTTTGGGGTTGCAGGCCAGCGCCATGGCGATCATGACGCGCTGACGCATACCGCCGGACAGCTCATGCGGGAACATCGTGTAAACACCCTCGCTGTTGGCAATGCCGACCATCTCGAGCATCTCGATCGTGCGCTTTTTGATGTCCTCCTTGGTCTTGCCCTCGCCCTCATGCAGGGCAATGACCTCATCGATCTGGGCACCGATGCGGAACACGGGGTTCAGGCTGGTCATCGGCTCCTGAAAGATCATCGAAACATAGTTGCCGCGCAGACCCTGCATCTTTTCGGTGGGGGTCTTGGCAATATCGTAGGCCTTGCCATCGCCCAGATTCAGGCGGATGGAGCCCTCGACGATCTGGCCCTGCGGGCGCTGCAGCAACTGCATCAGGGACAGGCTGGTGACGGACTTGCCGCAGCCGGACTCGCCGACAACGCCCACGGTCTTGCCGATGGGCACCTCAAACGAGACGCCGTCCACGCTCTTGACAACACCGGTGTCGGTGAAGAAGTAGGTGTGCAGGTTGTCAAACTCGACCGCGTTCTTCTCATCGTGCATTTCGGTGACATATTCACTCTCCGGCACATTGCGGCGCTTGCGCTGCTTTTCGTACCGGTCGGTGATGCGGCGGTTTTCCTTGGAGATACGCCGCGATTCTTTAGCGGAAAGATACCCTTCCTGTTTCTTAGCCATCGTGTGTTTCTCCTTTCGATCAGCGTTTCATCTTGGGGTCAAAGGCGTCGCGCAGACCGTCACCCACAAAGTTGAAGCCCAGAACGGTGATCAGCAGGCAGATACCGGCGGGGATCCAGATGAACAGGTAGTTCGTCATAACGTAGGCGTTGTTGACATCGTTGATGATGTTGCCCCAGGAGGCGAAAGGATACTTGACGCCCAGGCCCAGGAAGGACAGGGTGGCTTCGGTCAGAATGGTGGAGCCGAGGCCCATCGTGCAGGTGACGATCAACTGCGGGATAACGTTGGGGATCAGGTGGCGGAAAATGCGGTGCCAGACCTTGATGCCGCAGGCCTCCGTGGCCATCATGAACTCCTGCTCACGCAGAGAGAGGATCTGGCCGCGGACAAGGCGGGCAATGCTGGGCCAGCCCAGGAAGCCGAGAATCAGCATCAGGTACAGCATACGTTTCCAGGAATCCACGCGCATGGCGTCCATGGCCGCGCCGATGATGATGATGACCGGCATCGAAGGGATGCAGTAGAAAACATCGACGACACGCATAATGATGTTATCGACCCAGCCGCCGAAGTAGCCGGAGATACCGCCCATCAGGATACCCAGGGATGCCTCGATGACGACGACGATGAAGCCGATGATCAGCGAGACGCGGCCGCCGTACATCAGGCGGGTCAGCATATCCATACCGTTGGTGTCGGTGCCCAGCCAATGCGCCTTGCTGGGGCTGGCGTAGCGGTCGTAGACGTAAGTCTCGGTCATCTGCTTGACGGACCAAACTTTGGTGGAGGCATCGTAGACGATATCGTACTCGGCCTCGTTCCCCTCGGCATCGGTGTAGTTGAACTTATCGGCGTTCTCGTTGATGGCCTCTTCCAGGCGATCCTTGAAATCGCGGGTAACGACGACGCTGGAATCGGCGGCGGAGACGACAAAGCGGCTGACATAACCCAGCTGCTCGCCATTGGCGGCGATCTCGCCGTCCTTGTTCAGCGTGTAGTCCACGCCGTCGGCGGTGAAGTCGCTCTCCCCTGCCGTCATGGCAGTCAGGGCGGCCAGCTTGACATCAAAGCTGAACTTCGGCGCACCGTCGGCCTCGTTGACAAGGTCGCGGCTGGCATAGCCCATGACGTCGCTGCCCTGGTAGACGACATAGAAGTCGTCGCTCTGGATATCAACGGTGTAGTCAGTATCCTTATAGTTGAACTCGGTGCTGCCCTTCTTCACGGCTTCGAGGGCCTTGCTCTGGGCGATGGAACCGAAGTTCTGGCCGTCGGCCACGACAAAACGCATCGTGTCGTTGCGGGTGACGCCGACGAACTCCTTGGACATCTGGGTGTAGGTGAAGAACTGCTCGTCCTGGCCGTAGGGGCTGACAAGGCCGCCGACGAAGGAGAACAGGAACATTGCAATCAGGATGGACAGACCGACGACGGCCAGACGGTTGCGGAAGAACCGCTTGGCGACCAGTGCGCCGGGAGACAAAACCTTGACGCGGCGGTCATCGTTCAGGGAGTACTGCTCCTGCTTCGGGTTCTGGTTCTGCGTGTTTTCGCTCATGGGTGTGCAGTCTCCTTTCTTTAAGAAATGCGCACGCGCGGGTCAACCACGCCGTACAGGATATCGGTCAGCAGGTTGCTGGCCAGCGTCAGCACCGCCATGAAGGACAGGTAGAACATCGTGAAGGGGATGTCGCCTGCGACCATGGACTGGTAGGAAATATAGCCGATGCCGGGGATGGAGAACAGCGTCTCGGTGATAAGGGCACCGCTGAACAGGCCGGGCAGGCTGCCGCCGATGATGGTGACAAGGGGAATCAGCGTGTTGCGGAAGGCGTGCTTGTAGATGACCGTATGCTCCGACAGGCCCTTGGCGCGGGCAGTGCGGATGTAGTCCGCGTTCAGCACTTCCAGCATATTCGTGCGGGTGTAGCGCATATAGCCGCCGATGGAGACGATGACCAGCGTTGCGATGGGCAGCACCAGATGGTTGGCCTTATCGCAGAACTGCCCCCAGGCGTCCAGCTGGGCATAGTCACGGCCGACGAGGCCGTACAGATCGAACCAGCCGAGCTTGACCGAGAACAGCAGCTTGAGCAGCGTAGCAAAGAAGAAGGTGGGCAGCGAAATACCGACCAGCGCCGCAGCCGTGATGACGTAGTCCGTGCGGCTGTACTGCTTGGTGGCAGCCAGCACGCCGAGGGGCACGGCGATCACGATGGACAGCACAAAGGAGATGCCGCCCATGATGACAGACAGGCCGATGACCTCGGTGAATTTCTGGGTGGCGGGCACGTTCCACTTCCAGCTGTCGCCGAAGTTGCCGACAACGGCCTTGCTCAGCCAGGTGAAGAAGCCGGGGATAATGTCCAGGTCAAGGCCGTAGGCCGCATTGAGCTGGGCCAGCCATTCCTCATAGGGTTTGGCACCGGGGGCCTGGGCCAGCTGCATTGCCATCGTCTCGGCAAAGGAGCTGGGCAGGCTGCGGATCAGCGCGTAGATAATGAACATGACACAGAACAGGATCAATACCGACTGCGCGATACGCTTGATGATGTAATTTCGCAAGAGTTTTCGTTCCTTCCTTGCACGGTTAGACCGCGTTTATTTTGCAGGGAAATGCCGTAATGTGGGCATCCCCATCCCACGCAGCGCGCAAACACTGCGTGGGAGTGGGACGACCATATTAGCAGTTGTAGGGGGCGGCGTCCTCGACGCCCCGCGGGCGGGCATTGGTCCGCCCATGCCTTGACAGCAAGCAACCGCCCTTGGCGGGCGGTCACCTGCTTTCACAACGGTAAGTTGAACTTAGTTCAGCTCGAGGTTGTTCAGCTCAGACTTGTAGGTCCAGTACGGGGTCTGATCCTTCGCGATGGTGTCGATGTTGACACGCTCGGTGGAGAAGATGGTAGCCTCGCTGCGCTGGTAGACGGGCAGCTCGACACCCCAGTCGAGGATGATCTCCATAGCCTCTTTGTACATGGCCTTGCGGGCCTCCTGGTCGGTAGTCTGGCGGGCAGCCATGATCAGCTCATCCAGGTCGGCATCGTTGATGGCGTAGTAGTTGGTAGCGCCCTGGCTGTGGTACAGCTGGAACATATCGGGGTCATTGGTGGACTGCCAGGCAGCGACCCAGCCCTCGGCAGCGCCGGACTGATAGGAAGCGAACAGGTCAGAAGCGTTGGCCATATCGTTGACAGTCAGGGTGAAGCCGATGGTCTTGAGGGCGGCAGCAGCGTTGGTCAGGGTCTGGAAGGAGGGGTGGTCACCATTGCCGGAAGCACCGATGTTGACCTGATACTCCATCTTGGCACCGGCGGGGGCAGCCGTGATCTGGCCGTTCTCGACGGTGTAACCGGCAGCCTCAAAGTAGCCCAGGGCAGCCTGCAGAGCAGCGGCGTACTTGTCCTCGCTCTTCATGTCGGAGGTGTAGATCTCGTTGCCGTCCACGTCGGTGGAGTAGGCGATCTGGTAGCCGTCGTCGGTGACGGAGGGAGCAGCCCAGGAAGTGTTGGACATGGGGTAGTTGATGACGGTAGCGGTATCGCCGTAGTAGGAGTCGATGCCCTCATCACGGTAAGCGGCGATGACGGTCATGATGGCCTTGCGCAGATCCTTGGAGGCCTGGGAGGCAGGGTCGCCGCCGACATTGACGTTCTTGGCGCTCAGGGCGATGTAGCCGTAGCCGCGGTAATCCTTTAGACGGGTGGTGATGACGGGGCCGTCCTCACCCTCGACGCCGTTGATGTCGGCGATCTGGTCAGCAACCTCCAGAGAGTAGGAAGGATCGGAGATGTCGATGGTGCCGGCCTGAACGCCGGTGATCTTATCGGCCTCCTGGGTCTCCTTCATGTTGACGTGGGCAACCTTCGGTGCGCCGTTGAAGTAGTCGGGGTTGGCATCCAGGTAGACAACGCCGTCGCTGTACTTGGAGAAGGTGAACATACCGCCGCCCAGAGGAGCGCTGGTCTTGGAGCGGACGCCGCTCAGATCGCCCTTGACAAAGCCAAAGGAGTTGTTGTCGTAGTCGTACAGGCTCTTGTCGCCGTAGTAGTGCAGAGGAGCGATGGGCATCTGCAGCTGGTAGATCATGGTGGTGGACAGCTCGCTGGTGGTCAGCGTCATGCTGTAATCACCGGTCTTGACGATACCGGCAACGTTGGCAACTGCATTGCCGACATTGACACCGGTGGTGGAGTATGCGTAGACATCCTCGGGGATCAGCTCAGACAGGGCAGAACCGGCGGACTCAGCCTCCATAGCGGAGAAGCTCCAGTCGTACTGCTCGCCGATAGCCAGGAAGAAGGCCTTCGCATCAGCGCCGTCGGGCAGGTCAAAGCCCCAGCCGGCAGCGGCGGAGGTGACATCGGTAGCACCGTTGGCCATCATATAGTCAACGATCTCCTGGGCAAACTTCACGCCGCCGTCATTGACAGCATCCCAGAAAGCCTTCTGCTGTTCTTCGGTGAAGTTGGTGTAGTCGGTGTTGTCCTCGCCGGCCTCAGCGATCAGCTTGGACAGGGTGGACATAGAATTGCGGTACTCCTCCAGACCAACGATGGGGGTGGAGTACATGGTTACAGAGCCGTCATACGTAGGATCAAGGAAAACATACATCGAGAAGATGACGTCGTCGATGGTGACAGGCTCGCCGTCAGAGAACTTCAGGTCGTCGCGCAGCTTGATATCATAGGTGACGGTGCCGTCGTCATTCTCGGTGACAACGCAGTCAGAGGTGCCGTAGTAGGTGTAGTCGGTGCCGTTGTACTCGCGGGTCTCACCCTCGATGCCGTTCAGGATCATTTCACCCTTACGGTCAGCTCCCAGCAGGCCCAGCTGGGTCAGGTCAATGACATCCTGGTCGGAAGCAGAGGAAGCAAAGAAGGGGCTGAACTTGCCCTCAAAGCCGGTCTCTGCCAGAACGAGGGTGCCATCAGAAGCGGCCGTGTTGGATGCTTCGGCAGTAGCAGTACTGGTGCTCTCGCTGGTCGCGTTGGACGCAGCACCGCCGCAGCCAGCCAGCACGCTGACGCTGAGTGCGGCAGCAGATGCCAGTGCAATGACTTGTTTGGTGTTTTTCATGTGTAAAACCTCCTATATTTTGCCCTCATCCACAAATCGTCCCTCTGCTCCCCAAGAGCGTAAGGCGAGAAAGGCGAAAGCCCTTCTGTGCTGTCTGTTCCTTACAGCGCACACTTGTCGACAGTGACTTAGCTTTTAGGATACCCTAAAATTGACAAAAAGTCAACAGTAAATCACATTTTTGTACCTTTTGACGAAATTCAGAAATAAATTTTAGGCACTCTCACGCCGGGGCACGGCCCTGCCGCAAAAGGTGCTTTTTTTGCTCTGTCCAAACGCCGTATTTGCCCGCCGCTGCAGGTTAAGGCAAGAAAAAATGCGTCCCACCGCCAAGTGGGACGCATTTCAAATCGCGCATATGCAGTTGTATAAATATTACTCTTTTTCCCAACGCATCCGCCGGGAAAACGCAGCAGCGGCGGCAAAAGCGGCAGCTGAAAAAATTTCAAGCAGTATAAAAATGCCATGCGCCCCCAAAAGCATTTGTGCGCCATTTGCAAACACAGCACTCCCCTGCCCTGCCGCAGCCAGCACGGCGAACAGCGCGCACACCCGCGTGAGAGTGGGCAATTTCTGTGCGGTCTGCTCATAGATATAGGCCCGCATCGGGTCGCCGCCGCGCGTCAGGCGCGCCAGCACGACCACTGCGTACAGCGCCGTTATAAGCGCCGCCATATAGGGCAGCAGCAGCCAGACCGGGGCATGAGCCGTAGCACCGGGCAGCACGCCCGCGCCCACCGCAAGCGCCGCACCGCCGCCGCAGCACAGCCACAGCACGGCCAGCGCCCTGCCGCGGGAGGGCGTCCCCGCATAGCGGTAATGTGCGCCGCGGTACTGGTAGTTACCGTTCAGATCCTTTTCAAAATCATCGAGGTAGGCGTGCTTATTTTTGCGCCCCGCCATCAGACAAGCCCCGTCAGGTCATAGCTGTCCAGCCACTGCTTGGCGGCCTCGCAGACGCCGCGCAGGCAGCTCTCCTCAAAGGGGGTGGTCAGCCCGGCATGGTTCAGCAGCTCGGTAAAGGTACGGCTGCCGCCCTGCTTTGTGTAGGCCATATAGTGCGCCCACGCATCGGCGCAGTCCTTCTGCAGCATTGCCCAGAACTGCAGGCTGACGGTCTGTGCCAGACAGTAGTCGATATAGTAGAAGGGGCTCTGATAGATATGCATCTGGCGCTGCCAGTACTCGCCCGCACCGTAGAACGGGATCTCGCCGTCCAGACGCATCCACGGCTGGTAGATGGCAGCCAGCTTTTTCCACTCAGCATGGCGCTCCTCCGGGGTCATGTCGGGCTTCTCATAGACAATGTGCTGGAAGTGATCGACCATCGTGCCGTAGGGAATGAAGGTCAGCGCCCCGGCCAGATGGCTGTAGCGGAACTTGCGGGCATCCTGGCCGAAGAAGCCGTCCGCCCACGGCCACGCGAAGAACTCCATCGACATCGAGTGGACCTCGCAGGCCTCCATGCTGGGCCATACATAGGAGTACGGGATGCGGTCGCGGTTCATATAGGCGGCAAAGGCATGGCCGGCCTCATGGGTCACGACCTCCACATCGTGCTGGGTGCCGTTGAAGTTGGCAAAGATGAAGGGCATCTCATAATCGCCCAGACCGGTGCAGTAGCCGCCGCCCGCCTTGCCGGGGGTGGACAGCACATCCATCAGCTCATCGTCCAGCATTTTGTTGAAGAACTCGCCGGTCTCGGGGGAAAGCTCCTCATAGAATTTTTTGCCCTGCCGCAGGATCGCATCGGCATCGCCCGCCGGCTTGGGGTTGCCGCTGCGGAACATCAGGGCGTTGTCCGCCATGTTCATCGGGTACTGCTTGCCAAGGCGGCGGGCCTGCTCCCGGTAGATGCTGTCTGCCAGCGGCACCAGATATTTGACAACGGCTGCGCGGAACTTTTCAATGTCTGCCTTGGTGTAGCAGTTGCGGCCCATGCGGTAGTAGCCTAAGGTCGTGTAGCCCTCGTACCCAAGCTTTTTGCCCATCGTATCGCGCAGGTGGACGAGCTTGTCATAAATGCCGTCAAACTCGGCCTGATGCTCCTTATACCATGCGCCCTCTGCCTTCCATGCAGCCAGACGGCGGGCATCATCGGGGTCATTCTTGAACGGGGAAAGCTGGCTCAGCGTGTAGACGCCGCCCTCAAAGGGGATCTGGGCGCTGGCGATCAGCTTGCCGTAGTCGGTGCAGAGCTTGTTCTCCTGCGCCATCTCGTCAAGGATCGCAGGCGAAAAGGCCTTGTCGGCGATCTCAGCGTTGACAAACATCAGGTCGCCGTACTCAGCGGCAAAATCCGCGCGGAACGGCGAATCGAGCATGGCGCGGCTCCATGCGTTCTGGCACTCCTGCAGCTGGGGCGCCGCCTCGTTCCAGAAATTCATCTCCTTGTCGTAGAAGGTGTCGCGGGTGTCGATCGTGTTGCGCACACTCGCAAGCTGGGCCTGCGTGTCCACATGCTTGTTGAGCTTCTCCTCCTCGAGGAATACCGCGCGCGCCTCGGCGTAGCTTTCGGCGGCCTTGAACCGCGCGCAGAGGTCAGCGAACTGCTGCTTTACCGCGTCCAGATCAGGGCGCTGATAGGGCATCTCAGAAAACTTCATGGCTGTATCTCCTTTACGGACATTTTGTGAGTATTATAGCACACTTTGCTGCAAAATGCAAAAGTCTGTCCGCGCAGACAGCCCACATCTGTTGGATTTCTGTATAAAATTTCTCGGTTTCCGTATTGCAAATTTGACGCATATTGAGTATAATAAAGCTAGTAATATCTTACAAGGGGGAGTTTTGACATGCCGATCTCTGAGCCTACCGCTGTATTTTCCATCCGTGATGACCGTGATATGGAGATCAAGCAGGCGGTGCTGCAGGTGTACCGTGCGCTGGAGGAGAAGGGCTACAACCCCATCAATCAGCTTGTCGGCTACATTCTGTCGGAGGATCCGACCTACATCACGACCTACAAGAATGCCCGCGCCATCATCCGCCGCATCGACCGTGATGACCTGCTGCAGGCGCTTGTGCGTGACTTTGTGAAGCACTAAAAATCAGGATTTTAAAAAATCTCCCGCGTATCGTTGGATACGCGGGAGCTTTTTTATTTAGGCTTGCAGGTTCAGGCAGCATGGCAGAGCCCCTCAGGCCTCGTAAACTCGGCCAGCTCCCCACTTCGTGGGGCGCCTTTCTCGCGGGCAAAGCCCGCGCAAAAGCCTCCCCTTACAGGGGAGGTGGTCGAGCGCCAGCGATGACCGGAGGGGCTCTGCCGCCTCACCTTACTCCGCGAAAAACGCATTCTGCACGGCGTTGAGGACGGCGGCGCGGCCGGCGGTAAAGTTGACGCCGCCCTGCAGATAGCAGGTGTAGGGCGCGCGCAGCGGACCATCGCAGGAAATCTCGATCGTGCTGCCCTCGGTAAAGCTGCCGCTGGCCATGACGACCTTGTCGGTGTAGCCCGGCTCATCGGCAGGCTCGGGGCTGGCAAAGCTGTCCACCGGGCTGTTGTGCTGGATGCCCGCGCAGAAGCCTGTCAGCGCGGCGGCACTGCCCGAGTCAAAGCAGGTGACAATGTCATTGTGGTCGGCCGTGTAGCGCGGCACGGGGTTGACGCCCGCCAGCTCCAGCAGACACTGGGCGTAGATCGCCGTTTTCAGCGCCTCGCAGACAACGCCCGGGGCGTAGTAAAAGCCGAGGAAGGTATCCCGCAGGCTGTCCTGCGTGCAGCCCAGATCGCCGCCGATGCCGGGCGCGGTGAAGCGGTGGCTGCACTTTTCCACCAAATCGCGGCGGCCTGCAATGTAGCCGCCGGTCGGGGTGATGCCGCCGCCCGGATTTTTGATGAAGCTGCCCGCCATAATATCTGCGCCGAAGGCGACCGGCTCCGCAGTCTGGGTGAACTCACCATAGCAGTTGTCCACAAAGATGACTGCGTTGGGATTGGCCTTGCGGGCGATGTCGGCCACCTTTTGAATCGTTGCCAAGTCAAAGGCGTTGCGCTGGGTGTAGCCGCGGCTGCGCTGGATATGCACCACCGTGGCGGTCTTGGCCTTCTCGGCGATCAGATCATAGTCGGGGGTAAAGTCCGGCAGCAGCGGGCACTCGTCATACTTGACGCCGTACTCCCGCAGGGTGCCGCAGCCCTTGCCCGCCTCGCCGATGCCGATCACGCCCTCCAGCGTGTCGTAGGGGCGGCCGGTCGCAGCCAGCAGGGTGTCCCCCGTGCGCAGCAGGCCGAAAAGCGCGACCGTCAGGGTGTGGGTGCCGCTCATGAACTGCGGGCGCACGAGCGCCGCCTCCGCCCCCATGCAGCGGGCAAAGACCTCCTCCAGCTTATTGCGGCTGTCGTCCCAGACGCCGTAGCCGCTCGACCCCCAGAAGTGCCGTGCCTCAACGCCGCTGTCGGTAAAGGCGCGCAGCATCTTGAGCTGGTTGTAGTCGCGGATCTCCTCCACATGGGCAAACTGCTCACGGCAGAGGGAAAGGGCCTTGCGGTCCAGCGCCAGCACCTCGGGGCGCAGGTCGTAGAATTGTTCGATCATTGCATATTCCAATCTGTAGTATAATAGTTTATTTTGCCGTTTTGTACAAATCCAAGCCGCTCATAAAAGCCGCACAGCGTCTGTTCACAGGCAAAGCGCACCGTGCGCTCGGCGGCCAGCGTGTTTGCCATCTCAACGATCAGCCGCCGGGCTAGTCCCCTGCCCCGCCAGGCCGGGTCGGTCACGCCCGCCGCCATATAGCTTTCGGTGTTGCTCTGCTCATAGCAGCCGACTGTGCAGACGGGGCGGCCGTCCTGCAGCAGGGCATGGCACACCCCCACACCGTGGGCCAGCGCCGTGCAGACCGTGGAGTAGAACTCATCGGCCTCGGCGTCATTCTCGGCAAAGACCAGACGGCTGACCGGCAGCATAGAGGGCGCTGTGTCCCGCACCAGCTCCGCCGGGTACGCAGGCGGCAGCGACAATGCACTGCCCTGCGGCAGCTCCCACAGGGTCAGCGGCGCGGCAGGCTGCCAGCCTGCCAACGCAAGGGGCTGCTCGGTGCGCAGCCGGTCGGCGCAGAGAAAGCGCAGAAAGCCGGCCAGCTCCTCGCGGGCATCCTCCCCTGCACTGCCGCCGGGCAGCGTGCCGCAGACCACGGCGCTGCCGCCGCGCAGCTCCAGCACCGCCGTGCCGGGCAGCAGATAGAAGGCCCACCCGCTGGCCGGGTGCTGGCCGAACAGCCGCAGATGCGTGCCGAGGACGGCTTCAAAGTAGGGCTTATTGGCAATGCGGCGGAGGTATTCGGTTTTATGTTCCGCAGTGGAGACGGATTGAATCATCGAGGGACCTCTCTTACCTCCCTGCGAGGGGGCCAAGTCAGGCTGTAGTCATCATTTCAGGCTATTGACGATATTCTTATAATCCCGTCCTCTGACCTCAAAATTCGGGTACAAATCAAAGGATGCGGATGCGGGCGAAAGGCTGACCACATCCCCGGGCCTGGCGGCACCGCGCGCCAGCTCGACCGCGTGCTGCATGCTGTCCGCGTGCAGGATGGTCAGCGCGCTCTCGTCAAAGCCCGCACATCCGCGGACAGCCGCCTCGATGCGGGGGCCGGTGGCACCCATCAGCACCAGCGTCTTGACATGGGCCATGATCTCGGGCGCGAGCGGCTCATAGGGGATCTTCTTGTCATAGCCGCCTGCAATCAGAATGATTTTCTGGTTAAAGCTGCGCAGACCGGCGATCGTGCGCGTCGGGCTGGACGCGATGGAATCGTTGTAGTAGGTCACGCCGTCCAGCGTACGGACCGGCTCAATGCGATGCTCCACGCCGGTGAAGGTGGAGCCGACCTGACGCATGGCCTCGACCGGCACACGGCCCCAAACGGCGGCGATGGCGGCCAGCAGGTTCTCGACATTGTGCAGGCCGCGCAGCTTGACCTCGGCCCGGGGCAGGATCGGCGTCACGACACCGTTCTCCGCATAGCAAAGGGTGTCATCGCTCTCCCGCAGGAAGGCGCCCTTGTCTGTGTCATGCAGGCGGGTAAACCAGACCTGCTCGCCCTTGCAGTCCTTCTGCATACCGCGCGAGATCTCGTTTTCAAAGCCCAGCACGGCGCGGCAGGGCGGCACCTGCCACAGCAGAATGTTCCGCTTGGCGTCGATGTACTCCTGCATGTCCTTATGGTGGTCCAGGTGGTTGGGGGTCACATTGGTGACGACCGCCACCTTGGGGCTGACGCGCATGCTGATCAGCTGGAAGCTCGACAGCTCGACAACGGCGACCGCCTCGGGGGTCACATCCGCCAGCTGGGGCAGCAGCGCAGCGCCAATGTTGCCGCCGAGAAACACCTTGCGGCCGGCAGCCTCAAACATCTTGGAGATCAGCGTTGTGGTCGTGGTCTTGCCGTCCGAGCCGGTCACGGCCACAATCTCGCAGGGGCAAAGCTCAAAGAAAAGCTCAACCTCGCTGGTGACCTTTGTGCCGGCCTGCAGGGCCGCCTGCAGCTCGGGCTTGTAATATTCGTAGCCCGGTGTGCGCATAATGATATCCTGCCCGGCAAAGCCGTCAGTATAATGCTCGCCCAGACTCAGGCGGACATGCAGGCGGCGCAGCGTGTCCGCATACGCGCCAAAATCCTCAAGGGACTTTTTCTGATCGCAGAGCGTGACCTGCGCGCCCAGCTCCACAAACTGTTCGATGCAGCGCTTGTGGCTGACGCCCGCACCGATAAAGGCAACCTTTTTGCCCTGAATAAGATTCTGCAGCTGTTCGATCGGCAGCATAAATATCTCTCCCCTGCATTTTATTCTGCAGCAATACTGCGGCGCTCCGCCCACCGGGCGGGGATCGCATGGTAATGCTCTATGTTATTATATACAAAACGCCGTAGTTCTGCAACAAAATTCGGCCCGCCAAGGCGGACCGAATCGGAGTTTATTTTGCGCTTACTGCTGGCCGCCCATGGGGATACCATGCTTGTCAAGCAGCGTGCGGATCTTGGTCATCGGGTCGATGATGGAGGAAACGCTCTTGTCATGGTTGATGGCGGCGATGAAGTAGGCGGTGTACTTGGAGACATCCACGTCATAGTACCACTCGCGCTCCAGCAGCTCCGGCTTACGGTAGGTCAGGTTCGTGCCCAGCACGGCCTTGATGATGCCGTCATTGTAGGCCTTGTCGAACTTGTCAAGACCGGCGGTGAACAGCGGGAAGGTGCAGCAGGTAAAGATGTTGCGGGCACCGCGCATCTTCAGCTCATAGCCGATGTCGAGCATCGACTCGCCGGAGGCGATGATGTCGTCAGCGATAAAGACATCCTTGCCCTCAACGCTCTCGCCCAGATACTCATGCGCCACGATGGGGTTGCGGCCGTTGACCACACGGCTGTAGTCGCGGCGCTTGTAGAACATGCCGAGGTTGCAGCCCAGCACGCTGGAGTAGTACATGTTGCGGTTCATGGCGCCCTCATCGGGAGAGACGATCATGAAGTTATCCTTGTGGAAGGAGACATCCGGCACATGATGCAGCAGGCACTTGAGCACCTGATAGGTGGGCATGACGTTGTCAAAGCTCATGGTGGGCACGGCGTTCATGACGCGGGGGTCATGGGCGTCAAAGGTGATGATGTTCTTGACGCCGACCGCGCGCAGCTGCTGCAGGGAGAAGGCGCAGTCCAAACTCTCGCGGCTGACGCGGCGATGCTGGCGGCCGCCGTACAGGCTGGGCATGATAACGCTGATGCGATGGGCACGGCCGGAGACAGCCTGAATAATGCGCATCAGGTTCTGGAAGTGGTCATCCGGGGAGAGGTGGTTCTCATACCCGAAGAGCTTGTAGGTGACGCTGTAGTTGCCCGGATCAACGAAGATGTACAGGTCGTCACCGCGGGTGGACGCCTTGACAAGGCCTTTTGCATCACCGGACTGGAAACGCGGGCAGTCGCAGGGGATGATGAAGGTATCGACCGCATCATTGCCGACCTCACGCGCCCAGCGCACAAGGTGACTGTCTACGAGTTTGCAAAGCTCCTCTGCACCGGGGCAGGCAATCAGACCGAGATCGGCGATCGCATCCTCCTTGGCAAAGAAATCACGCGGGCCAAGATTCTGTTCAGCCATTACAGGTACTCCTTACTTCCATCTTGTATTACTTATTTCATCAGGGCAGTGTGGCAGACCACAAGAACCCATTTACTCATATTGTAGCACAGCAGACGAATAAAATCAGCCCTGTAAGGCAAGAATTTCAACATTTTCGACATTTTCCGCGCTTTATACATGCTTCGCGTTGTTACTTGCAAAAAATTCTGGCGGATTTTACAAAAAGTTTGCAAATGGAAATTTGAAGTTTTTCTTTAGGAGGAAAGCTATGGGGCAATGCCTGTAGGGGCGAACATTGTTCACCCGCGGAACTGTGCCGTAGCCACCGCACTGCATGGCGGCCTGAGGGCAGGCCGCCCTACGTCCGATCTTCCCATTACATGCAGGGCGGGGTGCCCTCACCCCGCCGAGAACTTTGCGGTTACCGCACAGTTCCCGGGTCGTCGAGGACGCCGCCCCCTACCGTAGGGGCGGATTCCATATCCGCCCGCAGCACCTTGCGGCTGATATACCGTTCTGCGGGCCGATGCAAGCATCGGTCCCTACAGGCATTTCTTCAATATACATGGCCTATTGAAAAAGCGCCCGCTGATTTTTCGGCGGGCGCTGATTATTTATCGGTATTTACTTTTCGTTCTCGTCCTGGACCTTGCGGGGGATCAGCCGGACCTCCTGCACGCGGCGGTTGGTCGCGCGGGTGACGGTACCATCAAAGTCACCCCAGATGAACTTATCCCCTACCTTGGGCAGACGGCTGAGCTTTTCCTGCACCAGACCGCCGATGGCCACGGCATCAATGTCGTCATCCTCCTTGATGCCCAGCTCCTCGGCCGTGTCATCCACGCTGGCGCTGCCGGAGATCAGCCAGCTGCCATCGGACTGCTGGCGCACATCCTCGACCACATCGTCATGCTCGTCCCAGATCTCGCCGACCAGTTCCTCCAGAATATCCTCCAGCGTGATGATGCCGGCCGTGCCGCCGTATTCATCGACCACAACGGCCATATGATGCTTGCTCTCACGCAGGGTACGCAGCAGCGCGGAGATCTGGGTAACGCTGGTCGTGTACAGCGTCGGGCCGACAAGGTCCTCCAGCTTGACATTTTTGTCGTGCTTCTGCAGGGCTGCAAAGCAGTCCTTTTCATGTACCACACCAATGATATTGTCGATCGTATCGTGGTAGACCGGCAGGCGGGAGTAGCCGCTCTCGGCGAAGCGCTCAATGACCTCGTCCATCGGGGTATCGTCCTCGACAGCCACTACATCCACGCGGGGGGTAAGCACATCCTGCGCCTCCACATCGTCAAACTCGATGGCGCTGCGGATCAGCTCGCTTTCACGGTTCGTCAGCTCGCCGTCCTTCTCGGCCTCGCTGACCATCGTCACCAGCTCACCTTCTGTGATGGTGTCCTTTTCTCCGGTATCAAACCGTTTGGCAAGGAACTTCTTCCACGCACCGAACAGGGCGTTCAGCGGCGTAAAAATCGTGACCAGCGCGCTGAGCACGGGGGCAAAGCTCATGGCAAGGGTCTCGGGCATTTCCTTGGCCATGCTCTTGGGGGTGATCTCGCCAAAGGTCAGGACCAGCAGGGTCATGACGATCGTCGAGACGGTAGGGCCGTAAACACCGCCGACAAGGCGGGTAAACAGCACGGTGGCAAGAGAGGACGCACCGATATTCACAATGTTGTTGCCGATCAGAATGGTGCTGAGCAGGCTGTCGTAGCGCTCGACCAGCGCGAGCGTATGCGCCGCTTTGGCGTCACCGTCCTCCGCCTTGCTCCGCAGGCGGATCTCATTCAGCGAATTGTACGCTGTCTCTGCCGCCGAGAAAAACGCAGACAAACCGATCAGGATTATCAGTGCGACGATCATAAATATACTGCCATCGTCCATTGGGGAACTATCAACTCTTTCTTTATTAAATTTATGTGCAATAGCACATTTTAGACATTATAGCATAAATATGCGCGCGGCGCAAATGGTATGCTGTCAAATTTGTGTAAAACTGTGTTTTTATCTAATTTTGGAATTTCTTCGGTTCCTTCTTTGCAAAGAAGGAACAAAAGAAGCGTATGGTACGCACCCGCTTGTTCGTTGTTGCTTCGTCCGCAGGGCGCAAAGAGCCTCCCCACACGGTGGGGAGGTGGCCGAGCGCCAAGTTGCTGCCGGGGCGGGCGGATATGGAATCCGCCCCTACGGAGGGCATAGGGCGAAAAGGCACTAACAATGAGGTTCCACGGGCGAGCAATGCTTGCCCCTACATAGCCCTGCAGTTCATCAAAACAAAAACACCGCCTGCCCTTGCGGGCAAGCGGTGTCTTTTTATCAAGTTATCTGACTAATCAGACCAGCTCGATGATAGCCATCTCGGCAGCATCGCCGCGACGGGGTCCGATCTTGTAGATGCGGGTGTAGCCGCCGTTGCGGTCAGCGTACTTGGGGCCGATCTCATCGATGACCTTCTTGGCAATATCTTCCTTGGTGATGTAGGAGAAGACCTGACGCTTTGCGTGCAGATCGTCCTGCTTACCGAGGGTGACCATCTTCTCAGCCATGGAACGAACTTCCTTGGCGCGGGTGACGGTGGTCTCGATTTTGCCGTTCTCAAACAGGTAGGTCACCATAGCGCGCAGCATAGCGTTGCGGCTGTCGGTGGCACGACCGAGTTTACGGGTACCGGGCATTTCGATTCACTCCTTATCAATAGAATCCGCGTGTCGCGGGGGGTTAGTTTTCGTCTTCCTTGGTCAGAGAGAAACCAAGGCTGTCCAGCTTTGCCATGACCTCTTCCAGAGACTTGCGGCCCAGATTGCGGACCTTCATCATCTCATCCTCGCTCTTACCGATGAGGTCACCAACCGTGTTGATGCCGGCACGCTTGAGGCAGTTGAAGGAGCGGACGCTCAGGTCCAGCTCTTCAATCGTCATCTCGAGTGCCTTCTCACGGCCCTGATCTTCGTTATCCACCATGATCTCGGTCTCGCCGGTCTCATCGCAGAGGTTCACGAACAGGTTCAGGTGCTCCGTCAGTACGCGGGCTGCCAGACTCAGGGCCTCCTGCGCATTGCAGGTGCCGTCAGTCCAAACTTCCATAATCAGCTTATCGAAGTCGGTGATCTGGCCTACACGGGTACGATCGACCGTGTAGTTGACCTTGAGGACGGGGGTATAGATGCTGTCCACGGGCAGGGTGCTGATGTCGCTCTTCTCGATCAGGGCCTGCTTGTTGCGCTCAGCGGGAACATAGCCGCGGCCCTTGTCAAAGGTCAGCTCCATGACCAGCTTGGCACCCTCACCCAAGGTGGCGATGTGCCACTCGGGGTTTAGGATCTCCAGATCATCGCCGCCCTTGATGGTGCCGGCAGTGACCTCGCAGGGGCCAACGGCCTCGACGCGGACGGTCTTGGGGGCTTCGCCGTAGATCTTGGCAGCGACACCCTTGAGGTTCAGGACGATCTCGGTGACATCCTCACGCACGCCCTCGATGGTAGTGAACTCGTGCACCACGCCGTCGATCTTGACGCTGGTGACAGCCACACCGGGCAGAGAGGACAGAAGCACACGACGCAAGCTGTTGCCCAAAGTCGTGCCGAAGCCGCGCTCAAGAGGCTCGACAACGAACTTACCGTAACGGCCATCCGGGGAAAGGGCAGCCGTTTCGATCTTGGGGCGTTCGATCTCCATCATAAAAACCCTCCTTGTTAAGCCAGCGCCCGAGAGCGCTGGTTCGGTTGGAAAAATCGTAGAAAACAGTTAAGAGGATTACTTGGAGTACAACTCGACGATGAGGTGCTCAGCGATGGGCACATCAATGTCCTCACGAACGGGCAGCTTGGTGACGGTGCCCTTCAGGGCGTTCTTGTCGCGCTCCAGCCAGGAAGGCAGCAGAACGACAGGAGCTTCCTCGCCCAGCAGCTTGCTGAACTTGACGGAAGAACGGCTGGACTCGATGACTTCGATCACATCGCCCGCCTTAACCTGATAAGAGGGGATGTTGACACGCTTGCCATTGACAGTGAAGTGATTGTGGGAAACCAGCTGGCGGGCGTCGCGGCGGGTCTTGGCAAAGCCCAGACGGTAGACGACATTGTCGAGACGGCGCTCGACCAGAATCAGCAGGTTGACACCGGTCTGACCGGGCATGCGGGAGGCCTTCTCGTAGTAGGTATGGAACTGGTTCTCCAGAATGCCGTACACGAACTTGACCTTCTGCTTCTCGTTCAGCTGGGTGGCGTACTCGCTCTTCTTCTTTCTCATCTGGCCGCCGGGGTTACGATTGGTGGTCTTCTTGCCATAACCCATAACAGCAGGAGAAATGCCGAGAGCACGGCAGCGCTTAGCGATAGGTTGGGTATTCTTAGCCATATCTCATGTTCTCCTTTCAATCAAACGCGGCGGCGTTTGGGCGGGCGGCAGCCATTGTGGGGGATGGGGGTCACGTCACGGATCATGGTGACCTCCAGACCGGTTGCCTGCAGGGCGCGGATGGCGCTCTCACGGCCGGAACCGGGGCCCTTAACGTAGACCTCAACGGTCTTCATGCCATGCTCGATGGCGGCCTTGGCAGCGACCTCAGCAGCGCTCTGCGCAGCGTAAGGAGTGCTCTTACGGGAGCCACGGAAATTCAGCGCACCAGTGCTGCACCAGGAAACGGTGTTGCCCTGGGTATCGGTGATGGTCACGATGGTGTTGTTAAAGGTGCTCTGGATGTGAGCAGCACCAGCGCTGATATTCTTGCGCTCTTTTTTCTTAGTGCGGGTTTTTGCCGCAGTAGCTTTGTTAGCAGCCATGTCTCAGTTCCTCCTTACTTCTTTTTGTTAGCGACAGTGCGCTTGGGACCTTTGCAGGTACGCGCATTGGTCTTAGTGCGCTGGCCGCGGCAGGGAAGACCCTTGCGATGGCGCACACCACGGTAGCACTGGATCTCGGTCAGACGCTTGATGTCAAGCGCGACATTACGGCGCAGGTCGCCCTCTACCATGATGTTGTTTTTGTCGATGTAGTCACGGATCTTGGCCTCTTCATCAGCGGTCAGGTCCTTGACGCGGGTATCAGGGTTAATTCCGGTACCGGCGAGAATCTCGTCGGCAGTGGACTGGCCAATGCCGTAAACATAAGTCAGACCAACCTCGATCCGCTTCTCGCGAGGCAGATCAACACCAGCAATACGTGCCATAAAGCACCTCCATTAGTAACATCCCATGTCCTGGTCGGGGCCTGCGCCGGGAATCTACGCACTTGGCCCCCAAGCGTTTTGGGTACGGTTTCCGCGGAATGCTCCGCGGACCTTTAGCCCTGACGCTGCTTATGCTTCGGATTGGCGCAGATGATCATTACGCGGCCTTTGCGCTTAATGACCTTGCACTTCTCGCAAATGGGTTTCACGGAAGGTTTTACCTTCATGATGTTAACCTCCTTTATAACACAAGGCGCTTCTTATTTGGAACGCCAGGTGATCCGGGCTTTGGTCAGGTCGTAGGGGGACATTTCCATCGTGACCTTGTCGCCGGGCAGGATGCGGATGAAGTTGGTCCGCAGCTTGCCGGAAATGTGAGCCATAACCACATGGCCGTTGGGCTTACCCTCTTTGTTGAGGAGTTCAACCTTGAACACAGTGTTGGGCATGGCCTCCCGAACGATACCTTCTACTTCGATGACATCTTCTTTAGACAAGCTGATTGCCTCCTTGAAGGGTTCCGTCAGTTCCGCGCCGCGTCATATGCGCGGATCGCATCCCTGAGTTGTTGATCGCTTTTCAGAAGCTCGTTCTCAAGAACGGTGGTCGTAGGTGCAACATGCTGCATCTTTTTGCGTTTGGGGTTGTCCAGCTTGCGCAGGTCCCCGTCCGCAACCAGAAGCATCGGTCCATCCACAGCCAGAACAGCCAGTGTGCGGGTCTTATCCCGACCGGCCTTGGAGCGGACCAGCTGGCCTCTTACAAAGTCCATCCGGGTTCCTCCCAGCCGTGGGTCAGGACCTCGGCACCGGCCGTAGTGATCGCCATGGTATGCTCAAAGTGAGCTGCCAGGCCGCCGTCACACGTTTTGACCGTCCAGCCGTCCTTCAGTGTCTTTACCGCGTACTTGTACTGGCACACCATCGGCTCGACTGCGATGCACATACCCGGCACCAGACGCGGACCGCGCCCGGCGTTGCCGAAGTTCGGGACTTCGGGGTCCTCGTGCAGCTCCTTGCCGACACCGTGGCCGACAAAGCTGCGGACGACCGAGAAGCCGTTCTCCTCGACATAGGATTGTACTGCGTGGCCGATATCCCCTACCCGGTTGCCGCCGCGCGCCATCTCGATGCCGCGATGCAGGCTCTCCTTCGTAACATCCAGCAGCCGCTGGGCCTCTAGGTCAAGCTTGCCGCACCCGTAGGTGCAGGCATTGTCGCCGTTGAAGCCGTCGATCTTGCAGCCGGTGTCGATCGAAACGATGTCGCCGGGGCGGATCTGCTGCTGTCTGGTGGGGATACCATGAATGACCGTGTCATTCACGCTGATGCACGCCGTGGCCGGAAAGCCGTACAGGTGCAGGAAGTTGGGCCTTGCACCGTGGCGCACGATAAAGTCATAGATGATTTTGTCGATCTCAGCGGTAGTGATACCGGGTTCGATCGCTTCGCCGCCTGCCTTCAGGGCTGCTGCGCTGATCGCGCAGGCCTTGCGCATCTTCTGCAGCTCGGCAGCATTTTTGATTTGGATCATGGATGATTAAGCCTCCAAAAGCTTGAGAAGGAACGCCGTGGTGGCCTCGATGGAACCCTGATCGGGCACCTCCACGAGCTTGCCGCGCTGGCGATAGAACTCGACCAGCGGCTCGGTCTGCTCATGGTAAGCCTTTAAGCGGTCCAGTACGGTGGCGGGCTCGTCATCCTTGCGGATGGCCAGCTCACCGCCGCAGCGGTCACAAACGCCCTCTTTGGCACTGGGTTTGTTTACGATGTGATAGCTGGCACCGCATTTTGCGCAAACGCGGCGGCCGGACATGCGGCGGGTGATCGCCTCATCCTCAACGATGAGGTTCACGACCTTGTCGATCTCCACGCCCATCTGCTCCAGAGCTTCGCCCTGAGCGATCGTGCGGGGCATACCGTCAAGGATAAAGCCCTTTGCGCAGTCAGGCTCAGCCAGGCGCTCCTTCACGATGCCGACGATGACATCATCGGGCACCAGAGCACCGGCGTCCATAAAACTTTTTGCCTTTTTGCCCATCGGCGTGCCTTCCTTAACGGCTGCACGCAGAATGTTGCCGGTGGAAATGGTCGGGATGCCCAGCTTATCGCAGAGGATCTCTGCCTGAGTTCCCTTGCCGGCGCCGGGGGCGCCCAAAAGGATCAGTTTCATCGCACATTCCCTTTCTCTTATTCCAAGAACCCTTTGTGGTAACGGGCGGTCATATAGCCTTCCAGAGAACGGCCGGTCTCAAGCGCCACACCCACGACGATCAGCAGCGTAGTACCACCCAGCTGGATGGAAGTGCCGGTGATGTTGCCGAGGATGATGGGGAAGCCAGCCACGATAGCCAGGAAGATCGCGCCGATCAGAGTGATCTTGGACAGGGTCTTCGTGATGAAATCGCTGGTGGGCTTGCCCGGACGGATGCCGGGAATGGTACCGTTGTTTTTGCGAAGCTGGTTGGCAATGTCCACGGGGTTGTACTGGATCGCAACGTAGAAGTAGTTGAACGCGACGATCAGCAGCACGTAAACGATGAGGTAAAGAACGCTGTTGTAGTTAAACACGCTGAAGAAAGCGTACAGCGCCGGATGCGAAGCAGCATCCAGATTGATGAACCGGAAGATCAGTCCCGGCAGGCTGCACAGCGTCGAAGCAAAAATGATGGGCATAACGCCGGTCATGTTCACTTTGATGGGGATGTAGCTGGCCTGACCACCATACATCTTGCGGCCCATAACGCGCTTGGCGTACTGGACCGGGATGCGGCGCTCGGCGTTCGTCAGGATGACGACGAAGACGACCGCGACCAGAGCCAGAACAACCAGCAGGGGCAGCATGATGTAGAAGAACGGCTCACCGTTCTGGGCGCGGGCCAGAATGTTGGTCGTAGCAGTGTAGATGCTGGACCAGCGGGCCACGATGCCTGCGAAAATCATCAGCGAGATACCGTTGCCGATACCCTTGGTGTCGATCTGGTTGCCCATCCAGGTGCAGAGTTGAGAGCCTGCCGTGAAGGACAAAACGATGACGACCGCGCTGAAGATGCCCGCAAAGCCCTCCGTGTAGGACAGAGCGCCCATGTTGCGGATGATGAAGTAGTAGCCGATGGACAGCATCAGACCAATGCCCGCGCCAACATAGTTGGTGATGCGGCGCATCTTGCGCTGACCTTCCTCGCCTTCCTTGGTGAGGTTTTCCAGATACGGAATGGCTACCGCCAGCAGCTGCATAATGATGGAGGCGTTGATGGCGGGCTGCACACCCAGGGCGAACAACGTGCATTCGCTCAGAGCGCCGCCGCTCATCATATTCAGATACTCCAGCATATCGCCGGTGCCGCCGGCAAACATCGAGGTCAGTGCGCCTGCGCTGATGTACGGCACAGGAATCGCACAGCCAAGACGGAACAGGACGAGGATCAGAAGGGTGAACAGAAGACGCTTGCGCAGATCTTCAATCTTCCATGCTTTACGGAAGGTTTCAAACACCTTACATCACCTCAGCCTTCCCGCCCGCTTTCTCGATTTTTTCCTTGGCGGAGGCTGTATAAGCAGCGACCTTGACATTGACAGCCTTGGTCAGCTCGCCGTTGCCCAGCACCTTGACGCCGTCCAGCGTCTTGGAGATGATGCCGGCCTTCAGCAGGGCCTCGGTATCAACGGTAGAACCGGCCTCGAACTTCTCGAGGTCAGATACCTTGATGGTAACATACTTGGTTGCGAAAATGTTGTTGAAACCGCGCTTCGGCAGACGGCGCTGCAGAGGCATCTGGCCGCCTTCGAAGCCGGCCTTCTTGACGCCGCTGCGGGCCTTCTGGCCCTTGTGGCCGAAGCCAGCGGTCTTGCCGTTGCCGGAACCAGCACCGCGGCCCTTGCGGGTCACGGCCTTGCGGGCACCAGCGGAAGCTTTCAGTTCGTGAAGTTTCATGCTTGCACCTCCTTGCATTACGCCTTGGTCACAACGACCAGGTGGGCGATCTTGGCGATCTTGCCCTGAGTAGCCGCGTTGTCGGGCTGCTCGGTGACCTCACCGGGGCGGTTCAGGCCCAGGGAGTGCGCAACGGCGATCTGCTCTTTGCCGCGGCCGATCAGGCTCTTGGCGAGACGAATGGTAACTTTCTCCATTGTAGTACCCTCCTTAGCCCAGGATCTCGGCAACAGTCTTGCCGCGCTTTGCAGCGACGCTCTCGGCGTCGGTCAGGCCGCACAGGCCTGCGAAGGTAGCAGCAGTGACGTTGATGGGATTGTTGGAACGCAGGCTCTTGGCGCGGATGTCCTTGATGCCAGCGCACTCGAGCACGGCACGGACAGGACCGCCGGCCAGAACGCCGGTACCGGGGGCAGCGGGACGCATCAGAACGCGGCCTGCGCCGAACTCGCCGACGATCTCGTGAGGAATGGTGGTGCCCTTCAGGCAGACCTTGCGCATGTTCTTCTTGGCAGCGCCCTCACCCTTGCGGATAGCCTCGGGAACCTCGCCGGACTTGCCGACGCCGTAGCCGATGTTGCCCTTGCCGTCGCCGACGACGATCAGGGCAGCGAACTTCATGACGCGGCCGCCCTTGACGGTCTTGGAAACGCGGTTGATGGAGACGACCTTGGTGATCATGCCGTCATCTTCTTGTCTTCTCTGCATGGCCATTGTATCTTCTCCCTCCTTACAGCTTCAGACCGGCCTCGCGGGCACCCTCAGCGAGAGCCTGCACACGGCCGTGGTAAACGAAACCGCCGCGGTCATAGACCACTTCGGTAATGCCCTTCTCAAGGCACTTCTTGGCGATGTTCTCGCCAACCTTCTTGGCAGCATCAATGTTGCCGCCGTAAGCGTTGAAATCTTTGTCCATGCTGGAAGCGCTGGCCAGGGTCACGCCCTGCTCATCATCGATGACCTGAGCGTAGATGTGCTTGGCAGAGCGGAAAACATCCAGACGGGGACGAGCAGCAGTGCCGCTGATCTTGCCGCGGACACGACGGTGGCGGCGCAGACGAGCAACGTTCTTATCAGCCTTGTTGACCATAATGTTTCTCCTCTCCTATTATTTACCCTTGCCGGCTTTGCCTTCCTTGCGGATGACATACTCGCCAACATAGCGGATACCCTTTCCTTTGTACGGCTCGGGCGGGCGGACACCGCGGACTTCGGCAGCGAACTGGCCGACTTCCTGCTTGTCGATACCGGTGATGCTGAAGTGCAGCGCATCTTTCAGCTCGATCTTGATGGTATCGGTGTCCTCGAACTCAACGGGATGAGAGAAGCCCAGGGTCAGGGTCAGCTTGCTGCCCTGCTTGGCGGCACGATAACCGACACCCTGAATTTCCAGATCCTTGCGGAAGCCCTCGGTAACACCGACGACCATGTTGTGGATCAGGGTGCGGGTCAGGCCATGGAGGCTGCGTGCCTCCTTCTCGTCATTGGGGCGGGTAACCAAAATCTCATTGCCCTCGACAGCAACAGTCATCAGAGGGTGAAATTTGGAATGCAGGGTACCCTTGGGGCCCTTAACGGTGATGGTGTGCTCGGCCGCATCGACCTTCACTTCCACACCGGCGGGAATGACGATGGGTTTTCTTCCAATTCTCGACATTGTCTATACCCCTTTCTTACCACACAAAGGCGAGAACTTCACCGCCGACATGAGCAGCGCGGGCTGCCTTGTCGGTCATGACGCCTTTAGAGGTGGAGATGATTGCGGTGCCCAGGCCCTTCATGACCTTGGGCATATCCTCGCAGTTGGTGTAAATACGCAGGCCCGGCTTAGAAACGCGCTTCAGGCCGGCGATGACCGGAGTACCGTTCTCCTGGTACTTCAGGGTCAGGGTGATGGTCCCCTGCTTGTTGTCCTCGGTCACTTTCATACCCTTGATGTAGCCCTCATCAACCAGGATCTGGCAGATCGCCTTCTTCAGGTTAGATGCAGGGATATCCACGGAAGGGTGTTTGGCAGTGCTAGCATTGCGGATGCGGGTCAGCAGGTCCGCGATAGGATCGGTGATTTGCATGCCACTAACCTCCTTAGGTTGTGTTTAAGAGTGTTGTTATTCGTTCAGACAGAAGCAATCAAGGGCTTACCAAGAAGCCTTCTTGACGCCGGGGATCTCGCCCTTGTAAGCCAGCTCACGGAAGCAGATACGGCAGACACCGTACTTGCGCAGGTAAGCGTGGGGACGACCGCAGATCTTGCAGCGGTTGTAAGCGCGGGTCGAGAACTTGGCGGGCTGCTGCTGCTTGAGCTTCATAGAAAGTTTAGCCATTTACAGTTCCCTCCCTTAGTTTGCGAACGGAGCGCCCAGAGCCTTCAGCAGCTCCTTGGCCTCCTCATCGGTCTTGGCGGTGGTGACGAAGCAGATGTCCATGCCGCGGATCGCATCGACCTTGTCGAAGTCGATCTCGGGGAAGATGATCTGCTCTTTCAGGCCGAAGGCGTAGTTGCCGCGGCCATCGAAGGAGTTGCCGTTGATGCCGCGGAAGTCGCGAACGCGGGGCAGCGCGACATTGAACAGGCGGTCGACAAACTCGTACATACGCTCACCACGCAGGGTGACCTTTGCGCCGATGGGCATGCCCTCGCGCAGCTTGAAGTTTGCAACGCTCTTGCGGGCCTTGCAGACGATAGCCTTCTGGCCGGTGATCAGGCCCAGATCTGCGACGATGGCGTCGATGACCTTGGCGTTCTCCTTAGCCTCACCAGCTGCAACGTTGATGATGACCTTATCCAGCTTGGGGATCTGCATAACGCTCTTGTAGCCGAACTTCTTGTTCAGGGCCGGAGCGATCTCGTTGACATACTGTTCTTTCAAACGTGCCATTGTGTACTCCTCCCTTACAGTTCAGCGCCGCACTTGCGGCAAACGCGGACGGTCTTGCCGTCCTTGACAGAATGGCCCACGCGGGTGGCCTTGCCACACTTGGGGCAGACGGGCATGACCTTGCAGGCGTAGATAGCGCCCTCGGCCTTAACGATGCCGCCCTGCTCGCCCTGACGGCGGGGCTTGACGTGCTTCGTGACCATGTTCAGGCCCTCGACAATGACCTTGCCCTCTTTGGGGGAGGTCTGCAGAACCTTGCCGGTCTTGCCCTTGTCCTTGCCGGAGATGACCATTACGTTGTCGCCGGTTTTAACATGAAGATTGTTCATTTAATTAAAACCTCCTTACAGCGATTCCGGAGCCAGGCTCAGGATCTTGGTGAAGCCGGCATCGCGCAGCTCGCGAGCGACAGGTCCAAAGATACGAGTGCCCTTGGGGCTCTTGTCAGCCATGACGATGACGGCGGCGTTCTCATCGAAGCGGATGTAGGAGCCGTCGTCACGGCGCAGGCCGTGCTTGCTACGGACGATGACGGCCTTGACCACGTCGCCCTTCTTCACAGTGCCACCGGGAGCAGCCTTCTTGACGCTGCAAACCACGATGTCACCGATGTTTGCGTATCTCTTGCGGGTACCGCCCAGTACACGGAAGCACATTAACTCCTTAGCACCGGTATTGTCGGCCACTTTGAGATAAGTTTGCATCTGAACCATCTTTCAGGTCCTCCTTTCAAAGTACCAGGCTGATTATTTTGCCTTCTCGATGATCTTGACCAGACGCCAGTTGACGTCCTTGGAGATCTTGCGGGTCTCCATGATCTCAACGCGGTCGCCGATGCCGGCTTCGTTGTTCTCATCATGGGCCTTGAACTTCTTGGTACGCTTCAAGATCTTCTTGTACAGAGGGTGCTGGACGCTGTCCTTAACAGCGACAACGATGGTCTTGTCCATCTTGTCGGAGACAACGACGCCCACACGGGTCTTTCTCAGATTACGTTCCATGCTTTACCCTCCCTCTTAAGCGTTCTTGGCATTCTTCTCAGCCAGGACGGTCATCACGCGGGCGATGTCCTTCTTAACGGCCTCGATGCGAATGGGGTTGTCCAACTGGTTGATGGCGTGCTGAAAGCGCAGGTTGAAGAGTTCGGCCTTCAGGTCCTTGAGCTGCTTGTTCAGCTCGACATCGGTCATTTCGCGCAGTTCAGTGGCTTTCATTCAGCGTCACCCTCCTTTACAGTGTCAAGCTCCTCGCGCTTGACGAATTTGCAGCGAATCGGCAGCTTGTGGCTGGCCAGACGCAGAGCCTCGCGGGCGGTCTCCTCGTTGACATCAGCCAGCTCGAAGAGCACGCGGCCCGGCTTAACGACGGCCACCCAGTACTCCGGGCTGCCCTTACCGGAACCCATTCGGGTGCCGGCGGGCTTTTCGGTAACGGGCTTATCGGGGAAGATCTTGATCCAGACCTTGCCGCCACGCTTGATATAACGGGTCATGGCAACACGGGCTGCCTCGATCTGGTTGGAGGTGATCCAAGCCGGCTCGAGAGCGACCAGGCCGTAATCGCCCTGGTTGACCTTGTTGCCGCGCATGGCCTTACCGGTCATGCGGCCGCGCTGAACGCGGCGGTACTTAACACGCTTCGGCAGTAACATTACTGTTTGCCTCCTTCCTTCTTGGCGGGGGCTTTGGCGCCCTTCAGGATCTCGCCTTTGTAGATCCAAACCTTGACGCCGACCTTACCATAGGTGGTGTTGGCCTCGGCGAAGCCGTAGTCGATGTCAGCGCGCAGAGTCTGCAGGGGGATGGTACCCTCGTGGTAGCTCTCAACGCGGGCGATGTCAGCGCCAGCCAGACGGCCGGAGCAGGTGACCTTGATACCCTTTGCGGGGGTAGCGCTGCGGTCACGGGGCTGCATGGCGTTGCGGATGGCCTGCTTCATGGCACGGCGGAACGCGATGCGGCGCTCGAGCTGGGAAGCGACATCCTCAGCAACCAGCTGAGCATTGGTGGTGGTGCCTTTGACCTCGATGATGTTGAGGTTGACAGCCTTGCCGGTGAGCTTGGCAAGCTGCTTCTCGATCTTGGCGCTCTCAGCACCGCCCTTGCCGATCACGATGCCCGGCTTTGCGCAGAAGACATTGACCTTCACGCGGGGGGCACCGGTCTGGGAATCAACGGTACGCTCGATCTCGATCTTGGGAACGCCGGCAGCGTACAGCTGCTTCTTCAGGGTCTTACGGATCTTGTGATCCTCGACCAGGGTGTCGCCGAATGCCTGCTTAGAGGTAAACCAGCGGCTGTCCCAATCTTTGATAACACCCACGCGCATGCCGTGGGGATTGACTTTCTGGCCCATTTGTTTACCTCCTTACTCTTTCTCTTTCAGCACAACAGTCATGTGGCTGGTGCGCTTCAGGATGCGGTATGCACGGCCCTGTGCGCGAGGCATGATGCGCTTGAGCGTGGGGCCGGGGCAGACATAGCATTCTGCGACGTAGAGATTGTTGCGATCCATGTTGAAGTTGTTTTCCGCGTTTGCGGCAGCAGAATTCACCAGCTTGAGAAGGGGCTCGCAGGCGGCCTTCGGGGTGTACTGCAGGATAGCCAGCGCTTCGTCCAGCGGTTTGTTACGGATGAGGTCCATCACGATCGAAACCTTGCGGGGACTAATGCGGGCGTAACGGAGAATTGCCCGTGCTTCCATTCGATGTTCCTCCTCTCTTACTTGCCAGCGGTCTTAGCGCCGACGTGGCCGGTGAACTTGCGGGTAGGCGCAAACTCGCCGAGCTTGTGGCCAACCATGTCCTCGGTGACGTACACGGGCACATGCTTGCGGCCGTCATGGACGGCGAAGGTGTGACCGACGAACTCGGGGAAGATGGTGGAGGAACGGCTCCAGGTCTTAACGACGCTCTTCTTGCCAGCCTCGTTCATAGCCTCGACCTTTTTGTACAGGGAAGGCAGAACGTAAGGGCCCTTCTTAGTGCTTCTAGACATTGTTCAGTAACCTCCCTTAGCCGTTGGCGCGCTTGACAATGAACTTGTCGCTGCGGGCCTTGTGTTTGCGGGTCTTCAGGCCCAGAGCGGGCTTGCCCCACGGAGTACGCGGGCTGGAATGACCAACGGGTGCGCGGCCCTCGCCACCACCGTGCGGGTGATCGCAGGGGTTCATGACAGCACCACGGCTGCCGGGGCGGACGCCCATGTGGCGCTTGCGGCCGGCCTTGCCCAGGTTGACATTCTCATGGTCGAGGTTGGAAACAACGCCGATGGTGGCGATGCAGTTCAGACGAACGTTGCGCATCTCACCGGAGGGCAGACGAACCAGAGCGTAACCATTCTCCTTAGCCATCAGCTGAGCCATGACGCCAGCGGAACGGACCAGCTGGCCGCCCTTGCCGGGGTAGAGCTCGATGTTGTGGATCATGGTACCGACGGGGATGTTCTCGAAGGGCAGAGCGTTGCCGGGCTTGATGTCCGCGTTGGGGCCAGCCATGACAGTGTCGCCAACCTTCAGGCCATCGGGAGCCAGGATGTAGCTCTTGACGCCATCCTCATACTCGATGAGGGCGATGAAGGCAGAACGGTTCGGATCGTACTCCAGCGTCTTGACAGTGGCAGGGGCATCAAACTTGTTGCGCTTGAAGTCGATGACACGGTACTTGACGCGGTTGCCGCCGCCGTGATGGCGAACGGTGATCTTGCCGGTGTTGTTGCGGCCGGCATGCTTCTTCTTGGATTCCAGCAGGCTGCGCTCCGGGTCAACCTTGGACAGGACGCTGTAATCAGTAACAGTCATGCCACGGCGGCCGGGGGTAGTCGGCTTGTACTTCTTGATAGCCATGTTGATCTCCTTGTTGTTATCTTATGAATTTTTATCGGGGTCATATCCCCATAAGCGAACCCCTCGGCGGGGTTCTGGGTGACAGCCTTGCGGCTTGTCAGGTCATCAGACCATCGAGTTGAAGAACTCGATCTCCTTGGAGTCAGCAGTCAGGGTGACGATGGCCTTCTTGCTCTTGGCAGTGTAGCCGGCGTGCATGCCCTGACGGCGGTAACGACCGCGCACGGAGATGGTGTTGACCTTGGCGACCTTCACGCCGAACAGCTCTTCAACAGCGTTGGCGATGTCGATCTTGGTGGCGTCGGTAGCGACCTTGAAGGTGTACTTCTTGTCAGCGATGCCAGCCATGGAGTTCTCGGTGATGACGGGGGCGAGAACGATGTCCTGTGCGAATTTCATCACGCATATACCTCCTCAAGTTTCTTGGCAGCGTCAACGCTCAGGATCAGCTTGTCAGCGTTGACAACATCGTAGGTGTTGATGCCGGTAGCGGCAGTCTTGACACCGGGGATGTTGGCGGCGCTCTTGACGAACTTGGCGTCCAGAGTGTCATTGACGATCAGGTTCTTCTTGCCTGCGCCGACAGCGGCCAGGAAAGCAACGACGGTCTTGGTCTTGTACTCGTCAGCGGCGATCTTGTCAACCAGGATCATGTTGCCGTTGGCAGCCTTGTCAGACAGGGCGCTGAGCAGAGCCAGACGCTTGACCTTCTTGTTGATGGTGTAGTAGTAGCTGCGGGGCTTGGGGCCCAGAGCAACACCGCCGTGCGTCCACTGGGGAGCGCGGATGGAACCCTGACGAGCGTGGCCGGTGCCCTTCTGGCGCCAAGGCTTCTTGCCGCCGCCGCGGACTTCCTTGCGGATCTTGGTGTTCTGGGTGCCCTGGCGCTGGTTGGCCAGGAAGTTGACGACTGCCTCGTGGACAGCCTTCTCGTTCGGGGTGATACCGAACACGGCGTCGGAAAGCTCAACGGTGGAAACCTTCTTGCCGTTCATATCGACGACATCAAACTGTGCCATTGTGTTTTCCTCCTTTACGCTTTCACGCTGTCGTGGATGGTCACGACCGAGCCCTTCGGGCCGGGGATCGCACCCTTGATCGCGATCAGATTGTTCTCAGCATCGACTTTAACGATGCTCAGGTTCTGAACGGTCACGCGGACCGCACCCATGTGGCCGGGCAGACGCTTGCCCTTGAACACGCGGGACGGGCTGGAAGTGGAGCCGTTAGAACCGGCATGACGTGCAACAGGGCCGGTGCCGTGGCTCTCACGCAGGCGGTGCTGGCCAAAGCGCTTGATAACGCCCTGATAGCCCTTGCCCTTGCTGGTGCCGACAACGTCAACCTTGTCGCCCTCTGCGAAGACATCAGCCTTGAGGATGTCGCCGACGTTGACGGCAGCGATGTCATCAAAGCGGAACTCACGCAGGGTGCGCTTGGGAGCGACGTCAGCCTTGTCGAAGTGACCCTTGGCGGCCTTGTTGACCTTCTTGGCGCTCACTTCGCCGTAGCCCATCTGAACAGCCTGATAGCCGTCAGACTCAACGGTCTTCTTCTGCACGACGGTGCAGGGGCCGGCCTCGATGATGGTGACCGGAACGACCTTGCCGTTGGCGTCGAACAGCTGGGTCATGCCCAGCTTCTTGCCGATGATACCTTTTTGCATTGTGTTTGTCCTCCTGTAAAGGTTATTGGTTGGTGGTTTCCCATCAACATGACCTCTCCGCTGTTTGCATTGCAGCGAGATGGTGCTTTACCGTGTTTTCATTACACGCCGACCGTTCACGGATCACGGCCGCGCGTATCGGCCATTATAATGTAGAAACTCGATTACAGCTTGATCTCGATGTCAACGCCCGCGGGGAGCTGCAGGCTCATGAGAGCCTCAACCGTCTTGTTGGACGGCTTCAGAATGTCGATCAGACGCTTGTGCGTGCGGGTCTCGAACTGCTCACGGCTGTCCTTGTACTTGTGGACAGCGCGCAGGATCGTGACGACCTCCTTATCGGTGGGCAGGGGGATCGGGCCGGAAACGCGAGCGCCAGTGCGCTTAGCGGTCTCCACGATCTTCTGTGCCGCAGCATCGATCAGGGATGCATCGTAGCTCTTCAGACGGATTCTGATTTTTTCTTTGACTGCCATTGCATTCGCCTCCTATAAAATTTTGCGCCTTAGGCGAGCCGATAAATTACACACGTTTCCGGGTGTTCAACCTTTTCGCATGACAAAATCCGGTGAACCGTGTTCACACAGTTCTCCCGGAAAGAATCATTACAAAGTAAGGTGAACATTGGTCCGCGCCGCAGAATGCAGCAGCGTACATATCCCTTTGTTTCCGTAATTCTTTCGCCCGGTTCTAAGATCGGACATACTCCGCGGAAAAACCCGCCAGCCTATCGGCTATATGGCGGCAACCTCCCGCATCAACGCATATCGCGGCTTGCGCAGCTTGTTTTATCTGCACAAGCCTTCCGCAGCCAAGAAAGATTATAGCACACGTTTCCCGGCGTTGCAAGTGTTTTTTGGCATTTTTATAAAATTTTTTTGAGAAATTTTTACGTTATGCCGAAAGTAGCGTTTGCTGAGAGGGTTTTCAACAGAGTGCATGGTTTTTGGGGAAAGAAGTCCTGTTTTTCAGGCAAATTGCAGCGTGAAAAGTTATTGCTCTGTAGGGGCCGCACATGTGCGGCCCGCAGATGTGCGGCCCCTACAGGCATTTAGTTCGGCAGCTCCAATTCATCCACCCGCCAGCCGTCCTCGGTGGGGATGAGGCGGACAGGGCTCAGCGTGACTGTATCAGGCACAACAGGGTCATCCCCTGCCCAGCCCGCGAAGTCCTCGCTCTCACAAGTCAGCACGACCTGATAAAATGTAAGGCTGCCGTCAGGCTGTAATTCCGGCTCAGTAAAGACATGCCCGCAGTAAGCAATATTACCGCCGCGGTCACCATCTATCGTCAGGATCGTGTCATTCTCACCTTCCGCAAAAGGCACTGGCTCCATGCTCAGCATATCATTGATCCAAGCATCGGAATAGACTGTGTGCAGAAAGCTGCTGAACTCCGAGAACTTTGTGTAGAACGCGCCGTCCGTCGCATAGCCCCGAAGCCATCCCGGCAAGCCCTCCACAGACTCGAAGGGCGTAAAGCCCGCATGCATCCCAAACCAATGGTACTGAAAGTAATACGCCGAGGCCAGCGCAGCCCGGGCCTGCTTATCCAGCGAAGCCGGAACATCGCTGACTTCTGTGCGGTCGTAGTAGCTCTCGACCCATGGCGCATTGACTGTGACGGTGACGACATTGTTCTCAGGCACTGTGTAGGGTTCGGCCTGTACCTTCAGGCCCCAGTAGCGTCCGCCGTTGCGGCTATAGTTATCCTGCCAGTCCGGGTTCAGCTCTTTTATGTTTTCCACCGTCGTGTGGAAAATCTCCGCCACTTCTTCCAGCGAATCCGCCGAGTAACGGAGCGTCACGCCCCCGGTGGGCCAGGCAGCTTTTTCGCCCTGCTGCGGCTGCGGCTTATGCGGTGCGCTGAACGTGTAGTCCGGCATCGTGCAGCCTGCCCCGTCCCGCCAGTCATCGAAGGAGACTCCCTCGTACAACGCCATCGTTGGGGACGGAGTGGCTGTCGGAGCTTCGGTAGGTGCCGGAGTTATGACAGGTGTTGCGGTCGGGTCAGGCGTTGGAGTGATGCTGCCCGCCGGGGCGGAAGCGCACGCGGTGAGCAAAAAGGCAAGAGAGGAAAGAATTACAGCGTACTTTTTCATGACACACACCTCCTACTAAAGGCATCCGTAGGGGCCGATGCTTGCATCGGCCCGCAGGCTCTCCCATAAGCGATCGTTTTCCTTTAAGCCGCGCGGAGCGGTCAAGACCGCTCCCTACAAAGCAGGCGTGAACGGCAGGTTGTAGGGGCCGCACATCTGCGGCCCGCAGCTGTATGTTACGGGAAAGCCGAGGGCCGGGCAGGCCCGGCCCCTACCGTGCGCTGATGGAATATTCACTTCCGTTTCAGCTGCTCCTCCAGCCCGGCACGCGGGGTGATGTAGACGGTGGTGTAGACCTCATACAGGACCATGCCGGGCTTGGCGCCGTTGGCTTTCCAGATGTTCTTCACCTCGGTGGTATCGACCGGCACCTTTGCACCGCCGTTCTGGCTGGAATGCAGCACGGCCAGCTCGGCAGCCTCCTGTCTGGTCGTGTCGGGGATGTCCTCTCCCCGGCTCATGACAACGCAGTGGCTGCCGGGAGCCTTTTGCACATGGAACCACAGATCCTTGCCGCGCGCGGTGTGCAGCGTCAGCTTATCGTTCTGCAAATTGTTGCGGCCGACCAGAATCTCAAAGCCATCGCTTGAGGTATACCGCAGGAAATCCGCCGGCTTCTGCTTGCGGTCGCGCTGCTTGTAGTATTTGAGATAGCCCTGACTTTTCAGCTCGGCGCGGATCTCGTTCAGCGCCATCTCGCCGGGCGCAGACTCGACCTCATACAGAACGGTGCGCAGGTATTCGATCTCCGCCTCGCCCTCGACCAGCAGCTTTTGCAGCATGGCGTGGGCGGTCTGCTTCTTTTTATAATCGCGGAAATACTTCTGCGCGTTCTCGATGCCGCCCAGACGCGGATCGAGTTTGATGGTCACATCCTCGCCGGTGTAATAGTTCTGCACGGTGACCTGACGGTCGCCCTTATGCAGTGCCCAGAGGTTCGCCTGCAGCAGTTCGCCGTACAGCCGCAGCGTGTCGGCCTTGGCAGACTGGCTCAATTCCTCTTTGCGGGCCGCCTGCTTGCGGACAGCGCGGTCGTACATATTGTGGACAGCCTTGTACAGCTCGCGGCTCTTCTGGCGCAGGCGCTCGGCACGGTCCTTGGTGGCGTAGTAGTCCTCGAGCATTTCACTGTAGCTGGGGTACTGCGTCAAAATTGCTGCGCTGCCGTACTGCTGCGGCACGAAGAAGCTGAACTCCACCGGCTTGGGTGCGCCGTCCGGCTGGGGCAGCCGCACCGCCGTGGGGATGCCGCCGCGGGCATGCTCTGCCTTCAGCTCGTCGATGGCCGCTGCCAGCCTTGCTTTTTCCTCGGCGGTCAGATCGCAGGCCAGCGCCGGGGTCTCTCCCAGCGCGCGGCAGGCAGCTTCCCGCACAACGACCGGGCCGACGCCGGCCACCGTCTTGCCGAGGGCCTGCGCAACAGGGAGCTCCTTCTCACAGGCAGCCGCCACGATGACAGCGGCACTCGTCTCCAAAAAGTCCGGCCGTGCAGGCTTGGGCGGCAGCGTGTAGGCAAGGCCCGGCAGCAGCTGGCGGACCTCGCTGTCGTCAAAATCGACCCGCTTCAGGGCATCAATGATGCGGCCATTCTGGACAAGCACCAGATTGGAGTACCGCCCCATCAGCTCGACCGCCAGCGTGTTGGTGACGAGGTCGCCCATCTCATTGGTGCAGCGGAAATCAAAATAGACGATGCGGTCCCCCGGCTCGCGCCGCAGCTCGACCAGACGGCCGCCTGTCAGGTGCTTGCGCAGCAGCATGCAGAAGCCCGGGGGCGTGAGCGGGTTTTCAAAGCTTTCCCGTGTCAGACAGACGCGGGCCGAGCCGCTGCGCGCCGACAGCAGCAGACGGTGGGTCTCGGTGCGGGTGCGCAGCGTGATAAGCACCTCGTCCCGGGTCGGCTCGAAAATTTTATCAATTCTCGCATCCAGCAGGGTGTTTTTCAGTTCACCGGCGACCAGCGCCAGCGTTGCGGCATCTAAGGACATGGATGTTTCCCCTTTTATAAAAGTAAAAATGCGTTTATCAGGCCAAATAGCAATACGGATCGGTATCGGCCTCAGCGTGGGCGACAGTCAGACCGGGGAACTGCCTGACGATGAGCGCAGCCAGCACATCGGCAATGGCATGCTCGGTGCCCCAGTGACCTGCAACCACAAGGCCGATCCCCTTCTGTTTGGCCAGCAGCGCAATGTGATGCGCCGCCTCCCCGGTGACAAGGCAGTCCGCCCCGCGGTCGATGGCCTCCTGCAGGTAGCTGCCGCCCCCGCCGCTGACCTCGGCCAGACAGGTGACCGCCCGGGCGCCGTTGACATATTTGACACCGGTGTGCAGCGTATCGGCGCAGAATTTTGCCAGCGCCTCCACGGTGGTGGGCATCGTGGTGCCGATGCGGCCACAGCCCTCGGCAAAGCTTTCGCGCCCCTCGGCGGCAATACCCAGAATCTCGCAGAGCGTATCATTGACGCCGCCCGGGGCCGCATCGAGATTGGTGTGCATGCAGATGGCGGAGATGCCGTTTTTCATCAGCAGCGCGGGCACATCATCGGCGGCCAGACTTTTGATGGGCTGGAAGATGACCGGATGGTGGCTGACAATAAGCTGGCAGTCATTCTCGACCGCTTCCCGCACGACCGCGGGGGTGATGTCCAGCGCGGTCAGCACGCCGTCCACCGGCTTACTTGCATCGACCAGCAGGCCGACATTGTCCCAGCTGAGGGCCAGCTCCTGCGGAGCCGCCGCCTGCAGCAGACCTAAAATCTGCCGTACCGTTACTGACATGATAATTCCTCCAAAAAGTTTATGTGTTGGCAGCACCCTGCGGGCGCATATGGAATGCGCCCCTACAAGTGGAGCCCGTAGGGGCGGATTCCATATCCGCCCGTGAGCGTTCACCCTGCCGCCAGCTTATCCAATTCCGCGATAAGCGCCCCCACCGCGTCCTTTTCTGCGCCGTCCGGCAGGCCGAGGCGGTACTTTTTCAGCTTGGCATTCTGGCTGGCATAGTAATCCGCGCAGCCGGGCTGGCCCTGCGTCAGACCGGTCAGGCAGTACAGCCCGTCCGGTTCACAGGGCGCGCCGGTGTACTGCGCGTTCATGACTGCGTACCAGCGGCCCGCGGCCTGACAAAGCGTTTCCGCCTTGAGGGCAAAGCCGCGCCGGGCCAGCCAGCGCCGCAGGATGCTGTGCTTGGTGGCGGGCACCAGCACCAGATTGTACCGCCCGTCAAACACCCAAGGGGCTGCCTCCAGAATTTCTATGATGGTTTCGGCCCCCATACCGGCGATGATGATGTCCTCGGCCTCACCGGGGGTCAGGACCTGCAGGCCGCTGCCGAGCCGGAACTGCACCCGTTCCCCGTAAGGCGCGCAGGTCACACGGGCCTTCTGCAGCGGGTCGGGGCGCAGGTCGCAAGCCAAAACAAGCGGGCAGCGACCGCTGCCCGCCAGTGCGGCGCTTAATTTGCCGTGATCGCAGCCGATGTCCGCCGCCACATGCCCCGGCCGTACAAAGTCGAAGGCAGCGGCAAGGCGGGCGTCCAGCCGCGGTGTATTACTGGTGTGCAAAGTAATCGTTCAGCTCTGCGACCAGCTCATCGGCGTCAACGCCGTGGACGGCACAGGCCTCCTCGACAGTCTCACCGTGGGAGGCCATGCAGCCCAGGCAGTGCATACCGGTGGACAGGAAGATGGGCACGCAGCCCTGAGTGGGGTCATTGTTCAGGATCTCGGCAATGATGGTGTTCTTCGTAACAGTCATAAGATGGTTCTCCTTATCCGAGTTTTGTTATCTTTTTATGATACCGGCTGCCAGCTGGCGTACAGGCCAAAGCCCTGCAGCAGGGTCAACAGTGTACAGGCGGTGACGGCCAGCGCCGCCCCGCGGGAAGCATTGCGCCGCAGGCTGATATTGCCCGCGCGCTTGCAGAGCACCAGCGCCAGCGGCAGCACAGGCAGCCAGTAGCGGCCCTGCAGACCGAAAAGTGTCTGGTAGTTGATGGGGGTCCAGTTCAGCGCCACGACAAGGGACGCCGCCACAACGCAGAGGATAATGCCCGCCGTGCCCCATGCCGCATGGCGGCCAAGGGGCGGCTGCTCGCCCTGCACAGGCAGCGCCGCCGCCAGCAGTGCCAGCACCAGCCCAACGCCGAGCAGCCAGCTTACATCGAGGCGGTAAACGATCGGTTCACCCAGCGTGGTACCCAAAACGCCCTGCAGCCAGAGCGCACCCTGCTCAGGGATCGTGCGCAGCAAAAGCTTAGCCGTGGCGGGCAGGTTGCGGCAGATGTAGCCCAGCGAGAAGGTCCAGATGGAATCGCCGTTGGGGTTCGTCATCAAAAGCTGATCGGGGTCCAGCCCGCCGCCCATGCGGGAGAGGGCAAACACGCCGCCCAGCACCGCAGCGGCAGCCGCAGCCGTCAGGCCCCGGCGCACCCGGCGCAGTCTGCGGGCATCGGTGCGCGCCCATGCGTAAAGGCGCAGCACAAGCACCAGCATGACCGCCAGCGCCGCAGCGCCCGCCGCCAGCACGGCACGGCTCACATCCCGCGCGGCGTAGGCAAGCGCACTGAGGTTGGCGGTCAGCCACAGGCCGCCCGCCAGCACGAGCGTTGCCGCCTGTATCAGCCGTCCGGAGCGCACGCGCAGTCCAAACGGGCCTCGGACATATTCCTGCGGCCCGGCGAGGTTATCCGCCGGTATGACAAAGCAGAGCAGCACCACGGGCAGATAGATGGCCTTGGCCGGGCCGACGATGCCGCCCAGCACAACAAGAAGCAGCTTCTCCCACAGTGCGGCCTTTTTGCCGCAGAGCCGCAGGCAGAGCGCCGTGTAGCAGAACACCGTGCCCAGCACCGAGGCATCGGGCGAAAGGCTGCCCGCTAATTGCAGCGGCATCGGCAGCAGCGCCACGCAGGCCAGCAGCCCGCGTACCCCTGCCGGGGCCAGCGCCGCAGCCAGCGCCGCCAGCGCCAGATAAAGCAGCAGGTTGCAGCTGCGCCCGGTGCGCAGCATTGTGTAAAAATCCGCACCGCGCGCCCGCGCCAGCCAGATGCCCAGCGCCTGCGGCAGGTAGCTGCCGCTGCCCTGCCCTGCCTTCGCCTCGCTCACCACGGTCAGTGCCGGGTCGGCTGGCTCGGACCTCTGTGCCTGCTCGATGACAGCCTCGGCCTGCTTGTAGGCGAAGATGCCGATGTCCCCCGTTCTGGTGCCAAAGTACGGTGCATCACAGGTGCGCACAAGCAGGCGGCCGTTTTCATCGGCGGCGGTCTGCCCGCTCCATCGGCTGGCCCGCTCATAGGCGGCAGCCAGATGGGTGTATTCATCGGGGGCGGTCAGCGCCGGCGTGACCCGTACAAAGGCCAGCCCGCAGGCAAGACCCACCACTGCCAGACAGAGAACCTCCGGGGCACGCCAGACACAGAGCAGCACGGCGGCAAAGGCGGCCGCCGCCAGCAGCGGCGCCAGACTCTGCGCCAGCCGGGTCGGCCAGTCGGCTGACCTGTCGGTCATGATCTGCAGCGCCAGCGTGGCGTCCTGTGCAGTATCTCCGGCATACAGCGGCATACCGGGTACCGTGCCCTCGCTGGCCCAAAGGCCCAGCGGGCCGTCCCACGCGACCTCGTTGTAGATGTGCAGGGTCAGCACCTCGTCCTTTTCGGCCGTGTAGCTGCCGCTGTACGCGAACGCCGTGAAGCTGTCGTTGAAGATATTCAGGAAGTTCCCGGCCCCCTGCCCCAGCAGTTGGCCGTTCTCATCGTAGAGATCCACCATGACCATGCCGCATTTATAGAGCGCATCGTGGGTGCTGAAATTCAGCCGCACGCCGCAGATGCTCTGCCCCGCCTTGAGCGGAAAGGTCTGCACAAGACCCTCGTCCGGGACATCTATGATCTGGCTGTAGTCATCGTTGACGATCTCAAACTGCTGCTTATCGCCGAGCCGGAGCTGCAGATCATAGCCGACCCAGCGGCAGAGCAGCCATACCGCAGCTGCGGCGGCCAGCGCCGCCAGCAGACCGCAGACTGCGCGGCGGGGCGTGAGTGTTTTTTTCATAGTCCGCCTTTCTGGCAATGTGCAGAGTCATATCTGCTGAAATCAGGGGCAGAAACGCAAGGGGCTGCCTGTGTACCATTATACAGCACACAGACCAAAAACGCAAATCATGCCTGCCGCTTATAGAGATACCATGTCAGCAGCCCCTCGCCGCCGTCGCAGCTGCACTGATCCACAACCGCATAGCGCGGGAACGCCGTGCCCAGATCCCCGGTCAGCGCCACGACATAGTCCACGGCCCCGCCTGCCAGCAGGGCATTCTGCTCGGCCCACTGGTCATCCAGCGGCATGTTGGTCACGCAGAAATACCGGCAGGGCGGCAGCACGCCCGCCGCCGTGTAAAAGCCGCCGTCCAGCGTGCCGTAGTTGAGCAGGCTTGCACCGTCGATCTGCCGGGCAAAGCGGCGCTGCGGCATACTGTCGGCAGTGCGCCAGCGCAAGGCCCGGTTGGGGCTGCGCGTCACGCACCAGACCAGCGCCAGCGCCACGGCGGCTGCCGGTGCAAGCCGCTTTGCAGCGGCGGGGGCTTTGCACTTTTCCACAAGAAAAGTCAGCGGCACCAGCCCCAGCGGGGCAAAAACACTCAGCACCAGCCCATAGTAGACGAGATACCCGCCCATCAGGCTGGTAAAGGCAAGGCCCGCCGCAAGGGCCGCCACGGCTCCCGCTGCAGCGGGTTGGCGAAGCGCCGCCCACAGCAGAAATAGCGCCAGCAGCACCGCAGCAGGCAGGGCATCGCGCACCGCCCACCAGAGATGCTGTGCGAGCGCTGCCGCACCGCCGCCCTCCCCCTTATAAAGGAAGATGTTATCATAGAAGTAGCAGGTAAACCAGTCCCCCAGCGCGCCCTGCACGCCGAAGTAGACGACCCACGGCAGCGTAGCGAGCGCCATGCCGCCGAGATAAGCCCCGATGGCACGGCCGAGCGGCCCGCGCCAGCCGTGCCGCAGATAGAGCACTGCCAGCAGCACCGCCCAGACAAGGTAAAAGCCCAGCACCGTGTATTTGAGCCAGAGTGCGCACCCTGCTAAAAAGCCGTGCAGCACAACACGGCGCAGCGGCATGGGGCGGGATGCCCGCAGGGTGCTTACGGCACCAAATAGCGCCGCCGCCAGCAGGGGCAGAAGCAGCTCCTCCGCACTGCCGCCGTGGGAGAAGGCGCGGCTGGCGGCAATGGCCGCAGCGGGCAGCGCCGTCCAAGCCGGGTGCAACGCCCGGCCGCAAATTGCCTCGGCACTGCGCAGCCCCAGCCAGAGAAAGGCCGCAAAGGCCGCTGTTTCGAGCAACAGCACGCCGCCAAAGCCGGTATTATCCACACAGGCGGCCAGCCCGTAGAGAAGATACAGCACCGGGCCTTTGTGGTCAAACACATCCCGGTACAGCACCCTTCCGCGGAGCATCGACTTACCCATCGTGAAAAAAATGTTTGCGTCCATCCAGTCGTTGAAGGCATACAGGGGCGAGGATTTGCTGCACCACACCAGCACCAGCGCCGCGATACCCAGCAGCCATACTGCGCGCTGCGTTTTTTGTTTCACCGTCATAGTCCGTCCCCCATAACAAACCACGCCCCGGCGGTTAGGCCGGGGCGCGGAATGGAAAAATTCAACTCAGTTTACACGAAACCGCGTAAAATCAGCCGTTCTCCTTCATCTTGGCAAAGCACTCGCTGCAGTAGACCGGACGGTCCTCGCGGGGCTGGAAGGGAACCTTGCAGGTCTTGCCGCAGCTGGCGCAGACGGCGTCGAACATCTGGCGCTCACCGCGGGTAGAGTTCTTGCGGGCATCGCGGCAGGGCTTGCAGCGCTGGGGCTGGTTCTCAAAACCACGGCTGGCGTAGAACTCCTGCTCGCCGGCGGTCCAAACGAACTCCTTGCCGCAATCCTTGCATACCAAAGTCTTGTCTTCGAACATAGTGGGTATCTCCTCTGTGTTTATTTTGCCCGCGGAAGAATCTAAAACAACGCAATGGGAATGGACCAACTGAACTGATTTTAGGCGCTACTGGGGGCAGGTTGATATATGATGCAGGCAGATCACCTGAATCCTAGGGGTTTTGGCCGCCGCGCAGCTTGCGGCGGGCACGGGCCAGAGCATTGGCCACATTTTTGGCAGGCAGGCCCAGCTCCTGCGCAGTCTGCGCGGGGGTCCTGCCCTCCAGTCCGGCCATCAGCACCCGGCGCTCAAGCTCGGAAAGCTCGGTCTGCATACGGCGCATCGTGTCGGCATATTGTTCGCCGGAGATGGCAATTTCCTCCGGTCCGGGGCGGGTGTCGGTGCTTTGCTGTGCGTCGGGCAGCGGCACGCTGAAATTCAGCGGCGCATGCTTTTTGCGCAGCGCGGCACGGCGGGCGTCCTGCTGGGCATGGCGGATGCTTGCCGCAGCAAAGGCGGCAAAAGTCGGGCCCGCTGCGGGGTCATATTCCCGCACAGCGCGGAACAGGCCGATCAGCCCCTCCTGCACAGCATCGTCAAAATCCAGCCCCGGGGCCGTACAGTCGGCGGCCCCCTTGCGGATGGCAGGCATCATGCGGGCGATGAGCGCGGCAAGCGCATTTTCATCCCCCTGCTGTGCGCGGGCGGGCAGCTCCGCCTCGATCATAGACTTTGGCAAGGGCATGGTATTCCTCCGGGAAGATGCGAACAACTTAATAATAGCTGGAAACGCGCCGTTTGTCAATCTTTTTTTCGGCGGTTCGGCAGGAAAAAGAAAAGGCTTCCCCCGCGGGGCTGCGCCCGCAGGCGCGTGTCGGAGCGCAACCGCCGAAGGCGGCTCTTGGCGCGGAGACTGAAGCTGGCCGCGAAGCGGACTGATGAGGGGCGAGCTCGCCAACACTGCCAGTTCACGGGCAATACGGCAAGGTTTTCCCTCATCCGACCTCAGGCGGGGCCTCGGCCACCTTCCCCCAAAGGGGAAGGCCCTCATTTTATAAGTAGCTCATTTCCTCTTTCCGTCGCCCGGCAAGCTCGGGGTTATCCAGCACAGCCCCGGCGCCCAGCGCCACGCAGTCGAGCGGGGCCTCGGCGATATGGACATCAATGCCGGTCTCGTTCTGGATCAGGGTATCCAGCCCGCGCAGCAGTGCACCGCCGCCCGAAAGCATAATGCCGCGGTCGATGATGTCGCTGGACAACTCGGGCGGGGTACATTCCAGCGTATCCTTGATGGCCTCCACGATGCGCAGCAGACATTCGCTCATCGCATCGCGGACCTCCTCCGACCGGATCAGAATGTCCTTGGGCAGGCCGTCCACGAGGTTGCGGCCCTTGATCTCCATGCTGGTCTCGGGGTCCTGCGGGCAGGCAGAGCCGATCTCGATCTTGATCTGCTCGGCCGTGCGCTCCCCCACCAGCAGGTTGTATTTGCGCTTGATGAAGGCGATGATGCTCTGGTCAAGCGCATCGCCCGCACAGCGGACGCTGCGGCTGGCCACAATGCCCGACAGGCTGATAACAGCCACCTCCGCCGTGCCGCCGCCGATGTCAACGATCATGCTGCCGACTGCATCGGTGGTGGGCAGGCCGCTGCCGATGGCGGCAGCCATCGGTTCCTCAATGACCGTGACCTGCCGCGCGCCCGCCTTGGCGGCTGCCTGACGCACGGCGCGGCGCTCGACCTCGGTAACGCCGGACGGCACGCAGATAACGACCCGGGGCCGGGCCAGCAGGGTGCTGCCGCAGGCCTGACGGATAAAGCTCTGCAGCATGGCGGCCGTAATATCAAAGTCGGCGATGACGCCGTCCTTGAGCGGGCGCACAGCCACAATGGAGCCCGGCGCACGGCCGATGACTGCCTTGGCCTCATGCCCGACGCTGCGCACCCGCAGCTCATCGCTGCGCGGATCCACGGCGACAACGCTCGGCTCCCGCATGATGATGCCGCGGCCCTTCATATAGACCAGTGTGTTGGCGGTACCCAGATCAATGCCGATGTCTTTGGTAAACATAGCGTGTATTCTCCCGAAAAAGCATGTAAAAAAGTTGCAGATTCTTCCCATACAGTCCCCCGTCTGTGGGGCTGTACGGCGTTATTGGAATTCCCGCAGCAGCTGTGCCGTGCGGTGGACCGGCAGCCCCATAATGTTGTAGTAGCATCCTTCGATGCCGGCACACCACAGCGCTGCATGCCCCTGAATTGCGTAGGCGCCCGCCTTATCGTAGGGCTCAGGCGTGCGCACATAGGCGAGCAGATCCGCTTCGTCAATGGGCGAAAAATGGACGACCGTTGTCTCCACCGTCGCTGCCGCGCGGCGGCCGCAGCAGATGCAGACCCCGGTGTGGACACGATGCTCCCGCCCGGAGAGGGCGTGCAGCATCCGCACCGCATCGGCCTCGTCCTTTGGCTTGCCGAACACCTTTCCCTCACACTCGACCACCGTATCAAAGCCGCAGACGATGTCATCGGGGCGTTCCTCGGCCACAGCGCGGGCCTTGGCGGTGGCAAGCGCCTTGGCCAGCTGGGCCGGGGAATCCGCCGCGATCTTCGTTTCGTCAAGCTCGCTGGTGATCACGGTGTATTCGGGCGTGATAAGGGACATCAGCTCACGGCGGCGCGGACTGCCGGAGGCAAGGATCAGAGCCATGGTGTGCTTCCTTTCTGGTACATTATAAAGAGCTTGCCTGTGCAGAGTTTGCCGAAACAGGGTATGCACAGAAATTTTTGGCGTATCAGCCTTCCCCCTCAGGGGCTGCGCCCGCAGGCGCGTGTCGGAGCGCAACCGCCGAAGGCGGCTCTTGGCGCGGAGACTGAAGGTGGCCGAAGGCCGGATGAGGGGCGGGTTCAGGGCAGCAGCCCGATAGTGGGTTGCTGCGGCAAGGTTTCCCCTCATCAGTCTGCTTCGCAGACAGCTTCCCCCCCAAGGGGAAGCCTTTTTTATTTTCCCGTTGAGCCGAAGCCGCCCGCACCACGGTCGGTATCGCTCAGGGCATCGGCGGCCGTGAAGGCCGCCTGCCAGACGGGGGCGATGCAGAGCTGGGCGACCCGTTCACCGGGCTGGATGGTATAGGGCGTGTCGGACAGGTTGACCATCGGCACGCGCAGCTCACCGCGGTAATCGCTGTCAATGACGCCGACACCGTTTGCCATGCAGAGGCCGTGCTTGATGGACAGGCCGCTGCGGGCGTAGACGAGGGCAACGCACCCTGCGTCCGGCAGCTCAATGGCAAGGCCGGTGGGCACCAGCGCGCGCTGCATCGGGGCCAGCGTCAGCGGTGCATCGAGCAGTGCGCACAGATCGGCCGCCGCTGCGCCGGGGGTGGCATACTGCGGCACAACCGCGCGGGGGTCTACTTTTTTATATTTCACAACAGGGGTCATGGGAGCCTCCAAAAGAAGATAATAGATAAGAGATAAAAGATAAAAAAACAGGTGGAGCGCGGCGCTGCGCGCCGCTCAAAATTTTGTTTTTGCCCTGCGGGCAAAAACTCCACATCATTTATTATCTATTATCTTTTATCTATTCAGTTATTGGTATAGTATAGCCCTCTCGTAAACTCATTGTCAAACGGGCGGGCGTCCAAAAGCATTGCCAAAATCTGGGCGGCGCGGGCCGGGGTCTCGGTGGTAAAGGCTGCGATCGCCACATCGACCGGCATCTCACGCAGGCGCTCACCCATATAGAGGGGCACAGGGTTGTACACCGTGCGCACACCGGCCCCGCCGGGGGCCGAGCAGGTTACGGTAAAGTCGCGGCCCTTGCGGTCGCGCAGTGTGCCGCCGCCCTGACATTTGCCGCAGTCCCGCACATTGCGCAAAGGGCAGGCACGGGTCAGCATCAGGGGCAGGTGGCCGTAGCACAGCGCCGCCGTCGGCACACCGGGGGCGATGGCCGTCATGGCGGTCAGGGCAGTCTCGGGCTGCAGCAGCATGCCCTGCATGCCAAGCGCCGCATAGCGGGCAGCACTCATTGGGTTTGTGACATTAAGACCAAGCCCGCCGTACAGCGTCCAGCCGTCCGCAAGGCGAAGCTGCGCGGGGTTGTTGACGACCGCACCCGCAAAGCCTGCATCCTGCAGGGCATCCAGCCGCGCGGCGGTCCTTTGCTCCAGCTTTCCGAACATAACGCGCGGCAGCTCCAGCAGCGTTTTCCCGCGCCATGCGGCGGGGATGCTCTCCGCCTCGGCGATCGGGAAAATCAGGTATTGCAGCTTATCCACTACCTCTGCCGGGCATTGGGCCGCGTTGGCAAAGCGGGCAGCCAGCGCCGGGACCTGCCCGACGGTGTGCGCCGGGTAGGCGGGCAGCGTTATATCCTGCGTGGCGTGTGGCCGGACTTCGCTGCGCTTTTCCAGCAGGCGGTCCAGCGCCTCGCGGCGCATTTCGTTCCAGACGGAGCCGGGCAGAAAGCCCAGACCCCCCTCCCCCGCCTCAGCGGTCAGCCCCGCCATAACGAACGGTGTGCCGCCCGTCTTGCCGAGGGCGCGCTCAACGCCGGGCAGCGGGTCCTTTTGGGCGGGCTGCGGCTCATCGGCGCTGTAGACACTGACCTTATGGCCGTCCGCATCGGCGGCCGTCAGCTTGACGCCGCCGTCCTCCACACCGCCGCTGACGGTGTAGCGCACCGGCACGCGCTGCAGCTCACGGCGGAACAGCTCGCGTGCTTTCGGGGTGGCAGCGCGGGTAGCCTCGGCATCTGCCTCGGTGCGCACACCGAACATTTTGCCGTCGTTGCGGTTCGTAAGGTAACCGTCCGTAAAGCCCGAGCGGGAGAAGATGTCCCGCACCAGCTTTTCATCGTAGGGCTGCCCCGCGCAGACGGCGCGGCAGGCCGTGACGACCGCCGCCGCATACTCAGGCGTACGCAGGCGGCCCTCAATTTTCACGCTGGCGACACCCGCGTCCATCAGCTCCCGCAGATGCGGGATGTAGTCCATATCCTTCAGGCTCAGGTGGCAGGCCCGGCCCGGCTGACCCGGGCGCAGGCCGGGGCTTGCATCAAACGGCAGGCGGCAGGGCCCTGCGCAGGCACCCCGGTTGCCGCTGCGCCCGCCCAGAAATGCGCTCATCATGCACTGGCCGGACACGCCCATGCAGAGCGCCCCGTGGACAAAGACCTCGACCTCGATGGGGCTGGCCTCGCAGACAGCGCGGATCTCCTCAAGCGACAATTCACGCGCCAAAATCACGCGGTCATAGCCCAGCGCAGCCAGTTCCTTCGCCCCCTCGGGCGTGTGTACGCTCATCTGGGTCGAGCCGTGCAGGTGCAGCGTCGGTGCGATGCTCTTGACCAACTGCGCCGCGGCAAGATCATCGGCGATCACGGCGTCCGCCCCGGCCGCAGCCACAGCGCGCACCGCATCGGCCAGCCCTGCCAGCTCACGGTCATAGACCAGCGTATTCAGCGTCACATGGACCTTGACCCCGCGGGCGTGGCAGAAGGAAACGGCCTCCTGCAGCTCCTCCGGGGTGAAATTGCCCGCCGTGCGGCGGGCGTTAAAGCCGGTCAGCCCCAGATAAACAGCATCAGCGCCGCTGAATACAGCGGCGCCAAGCATCTCACGGTTTCCCGCCGGGGCCAGAATCTCGGGGCGGCTCATTCGTCCTCCACAGGGAACTGATTGCGGCGCAGACGGCGCTCCAGCTCGTCAATGCGGCGCTTCAGCGACACATTCTCACGGCGGGCCTCCTCGGCAGCCATCTTGGCACTGGCTGCATCTTCCAGATAATCCTTGATCTGGCGGCGCATATTGTCGGCACTGCCGCTGGCCTTTTCCAGCTCATCACGGTAGTTGAGGGCCGTCATGACCGCCGCCGTCGTGATCGAGACAGAGTTCGAGGATGCCATCAGCTCGTTCATGTCCAGATTGAGGCGGTCAGCGAGGTTTTGCATGTAATCCTCGCTCTCGCTTGTGTTGACCACATAGCTCGCGCCGCAGATGTTCAGCCGCACTTTCGAGGTTGCCATACCCATAATCATACTCCTTCCGGTCTGCGCGCGTTTTTTGCAGTGACGGCGCAGAATCATGCCATTATTATAATACAAATCCACAGTTTACAAAAGCCCTTTTTGACGGAATTGTATAAAAAAGCTGTAAACAGGCAATTTTGACTTGCGCACACGGGCAAATACCGTTATAATCTATAGTGTGCTTTTGTAGGCACACGAAATACAAGCGCAAAAATCAGTATTCCCAAGCTATATCGAAAGAAGTAAGGAGAGAACGATTTTGAAATACACAAAGCGTGAATTTGAGAAGCTGCTCAAAGACAAGCTGATGAGCGAGTGCAATGTCACTCTGGACATGGCCTCCGCCGATCAGATCTACCGCTGCCTCGCCATGATCACCCGCCAGATCATGTCCGACCGTCAGAAGCAGTTCCAGTCCAAGGTTCTGGGCGAGGGCAAGAAGCAGGTCTACTACCTCTGCATGGAGTTCCTGATGGGCCGCAGCCTGCGCACCAGCCTGTTCAACCTCGGCCTGAACGAGGTTGCCGAGAGCGTGCTGGCCGATGCTGATGTCAAGATCGACACCATCTATGAGCAGGAGCCCGATGCGGGCCTGGGCAACGGCGGTCTGGGCCGTCTGGCCGCCTGCTATCTGGACGGCATGGCCACTGACTGCATCCCCGGCACCGGCTACTCCATCCTGTATGAGTACGGCATCTTCAAGCAGAAGATCGTGGACGGCTGGCAGCAGGAGACTGCCGACAACTGGCTGCCCGGCGGTCAGGTCTGGATCAAGAGCCACCCCGATCAGGCACAGGAGATCCGCTTTGACGGTCAGGCCATCGAGACGTGGGAGGGCGGCTTCCACCATGTAAAGTACGAGAACTACAACTCGGTCATCGCCGTACCCAACGATATGTATGTAGCCGGTTACGGCTCCAACGGTGTTTCCAAGCTGCGTCTGTGGCAGGCCAAGGCCCCCAGCTTTGATATGAGCAGCTTCAACGCCGGCAACTACAACACCGCCATCAGCCATTCTGCCTCCGCAGAGCTGATCTCCAAGATCCTCTACCCCAACGACAACCACACCGAGGGCAAGATCCTGCGTCTGCGCCAGCAGTATTTCTTCTCTGCTGCGTCCATCGCCGACATCCTGCAGAACCACCTGAACCAGTACGGCACGCTGGACAATCTGGCTGACAAGGTTGCCATCCAGCTGAACGACACCCACCCGACCGTTGCCATCCCCGAGATGATGCGCATCCTGCTGGACGAGTGCAGCTATGAGTGGGACGCCGCCTTCGACATCTGCCGCAAGGTGTTCGCCTACACCAACCACACCGTCATGAGCGAGGCGCTGGAGAAGTGGAATGCGGACATCTTCCGCAACACCCTGCCCCGCATCTGGCAGATCGTCTGCGAGATGGACCGCCGCTGCCGCGCCGATCTGGCCAAGGCCTTCCCCGGCGATCAGGGCAAGATCGACTACATGGCGATCATCGGCGACAATCAGGTCCGCACTGCCAACATCTGCGCTTATACCTGCCACGCCATCAACGGCGTTTCCAAGCTGCACAGCGAGATCATCAAGGACAGCGTCTTCCATGATTACTTCCTGTACAAGCCGCAGGCGTTCAAGAATGTCACCAACGGCATTGCCTACCGCCGCTGGCTGCTGGCCTCCAACCCCGGCCTGACCAGCCTGCTGGAGGAGACCATCGGTGACGGCTTCAAGACCGATGCTGCTGAGCTGAAGAAGCTGGAGAAGTTCGTGGACGACAAGACCGTGCAGGCTGCTGCCGCCAAGGTCAAGCGCGAGAACAAGGTCCTGTTCGCCAACTATCTGCAGAGGTCCACCGGTCAGGTCATCGACCCTGATTCCATCTTTGACTGCCAGGTCAAGCGCATGCACGAGTATAAGCGCCAGCACCTGAACGCCCTGAACATCGCGGCCGAGTACCTGTACCTGAAGAACAACCCCAACGCCGAGTTCACCCCCAAGACCTACATTTTCGGCGCCAAGGCTGCCCCCGGCTACTACATGGCCAAGCAGATGATCCGCATGATCTGCAAGCTGGGCAAGATGATTGACGAAGATCCCGCCGTGCGCGGCAAGCTGCGCATCGTCTACCTTGAGGACTACTGCGTCAGCCTGTCTGAGCGCCTGATGCCTGCCTCCGAGGTTTCCGAGCAGATCTCTCTGGCCGGCACCGAGGCTTCCGGCACCGGCAACATGAAGTTCATGCTGAACGGCGCGATCACGCTGGGCACGCTGGACGGCGCGAATGTTGAGATCGCCGATGCCGCCGGCCACGAGAACGAGATCATCTTCGGCATGCTGACCCCCGAGGTCAACGCGCTGAAGGGCATGGGCTACCACCCGAACGCCTTTATCAGCGGCGACAACACCGCTATGGCCGTGCTGGACTTCCTCGAGAAGGGCTGGAACGGCGAAAACTTCAGCGAAGTCACCAGCAACCTGCGCAACTCTGACCCGTACATGGTCATGGCGGACTTCAAGGATTACCGCCGTGCCCAGCACGATCTGCAGGAGCTGTACCGCGACAAGCAGAAGTGGAACCACATGAGCCTGATGAACATCTCCAACGCAGGTATCTTCAGCGCAGACCGCTCCATCATGGACTATGCGCGTGACATCTGGGGCGCCACTCCCGTCAAATAATTCTGTTACTTGATCTTGGCCGTGCCCTTCACAGGGCACGGCCTTTTGCATAGGCTTCCCCCATTGGGGGAAGCTGTCACCGAAGGTGACTGATGAGGGGCAAGTCTGCCCTGCCGCCCTTTTGCCGGGCCATAGCGGCAGGCTCTCCCCTCATCCGGCCCTCCGGGCCACCTTCCCCCCTTGGGGAAGGCTTTACGCTAACACAAAGGGGAGACTTGTATGTCCCACACATTCTACAACAGCCTCGACTCCGCCTGCAAATCCCCGTTCGGGGCAATTCCCGCCGGGCAGGCTGTGACTTTCAACCTGACGGTGCCCGAAAACCTCGGCTATGTTGACCCGCATCTGGTGCTGACCAAGGACCGGGAATCCCCTGTCCACTACCGCATGGAGTTCACCGGCCAGACACCTCAGGTCAACCACTTCACGCTGACCGTAACACCCACCACCTCGGGGCTGTACTTTTACCACTTTGACCTGTACACCGATTTTCGCCGCATCTACCGCACCCCCGGCGGTGAGGGTGTGCTCAGCTGGACTGACGGTCAGGACTGGCAGCTGACGGTCTACGAGCCGGACTTCAAGACCCCGGACTGGCTGAAAAACGGCACGATGTACCAGATCTTCCCCGACCGCTTCTGCGAGGGCAACCCCGGCAAGGAGATGCCCTTCGCCGACCGCATCTACCGCGCCGACAAGACCGGTGAGCCCTACTTCTGGCCGACCGAGCAGAGCGAGGGCTACCTGAACATGGACTACTACGGCGGCGATTTTGCCGGCATCCAGCAAAAGCTGCCGTATCTGCGCGATCTCGGCATCACCTGCCTGTATCTGAACCCGATCTTTGAGGCCCACGCCAACCACCGCTACAACACGGCCAACTACCTCAAAGCCGACCCGCTGCTGGGCACGAACAAGGAGTTCAGCGCCCTTTGCGCCGCCGCTGCCAGAGAGGGCATCCGCATCATTCTCGACGGCGTGTTCAGCCACACCGGCTCGGACTCGGTCTACTTCAACCGCGAGGGCCGCTACGGCCCGGGCGGTGCCTACCGCGACCGCAGCTCGCCCTACCGCAGCTGGTACGACTTTGACTCCGGCTACCCCTGCGGCTACCGCTGCTGGTGGGGCTTTGAGACACTGCCTGAGGTGCAAGAGGATTCGCCCTCCTATGTGGATTTTATCTGCGGTAAGGGCGGCGTCATTGACACCTGGCTGGGGCTGGGTGCCTCGGGCTTCCGGCTCGATGTGGCCGATGAGCTGCCCGATGATTTCATTGAAAAAATTCGTGCCGCCGTCAAATCCCACGGTGAGGACAAGCTGCTGCTGGGTGAGGTCTGGGAGGACGCCACCACGAAGGAGGCCTTCGGCCAGCGCCGCACCTACCTGCGCGGGCACGGCCTAGACGCCGTGATGAATTATCCCTTCCGCAACGCCACGCTGGATTACCTGCGCGGCGCTGACACGGCGGATGTGGCCGACCGGATTCTGCAGATCTGCGAGAACTACCCTGCCCCGGCGCTGGACTGCGCGATGAACTTCCTCTCGACCCATGACACCGAGCGCGCCATCACCGCCATTGCGGGCGAGCCCTGCAACGGCCGCGACCGCTACTGGCAGAGCAAGCGCTGCATCCCGTCCGGCCAGATGGACAGTGCCATCCGCCGCCTGCTGCTGGGGTATGCGATGATCTTTACCCTGCCGGGCGTGCCCTGCGTCTACTACGGTGATGAGATCGCCATGCAGGGCTACCGCGACCCCTTCAACCGGGCGTTCTTTGACTGGAATTCCACCGAGCAGCGGCTGCGCGGCCCGATGAAAACACTGGCCGCCCTGCGCCGCAGCTGCGATGCCTTTGACGGCGGGCGGCTTGAACTGATCCGTGCTGAGGGCGATGTGCTGCACTACCGCCGCGTGGGCAAAACCCAGACGGCGGAGATCATCCTGAACCGCGGCCCGCACCTGATCGCGGAGGAGGCTTTCGGCAAGAGCACCGAGGTCAACCCCTGCGGCTTCACGGTGCTGGTCGAGGACAACGAGCCGGAGCATATCGGCTACTTCTCGGTATACTGAGGGCTTTTTTGCTTTCCTTTGCCGCCAAATTGCTCTTGCAAATTCTTCCGTCCTGCGTTATACTATCAGGTAGGTAAAAGGGAGTAAGGGACGCGGGTCACCGCGCCGTATCGCTTCGTCACCACGAGCCGTCCGATGCGGCTCCGGGGCATACTGCAATTCTGAGACTTTTGCCGCAGTTTTTTCTGCGGCAGGGGTCTTTTTATTTTGCCCTGCCGCCCATAACCCATGGGAGGGAGCTTATGCAAATCCTGCAAACCTTTGCCGGGCTGTTCGCAAACCTCGGCAACCTCACCTGGCAGATGGTGGTCATGTGGGTCATCGGCGGCCTGCTGATCTACCTTGCCATCGCCAAAAAAATGGAGCCGAGCCTGCTGCTGCCGATGGGCTTCGGCGCGATCCTCGTCAACCTGCCGATGTCCGGTGCCATCACACAGGGCGAGACCGTTGGCCCGATCAGCGCGCTTTTTGACGCCGGTATGTCCAACGAGCTGTTCCCGCTGCTGCTCTTCATCGGCATTGGTGCCATGATCGACTTCGGCCCGCTGCTGGAAAAGCCGTGGCTGATGCTGTTCGGCGCGGCGGCGCAGCTGGGCATCTTTGTCACACTGGTGCTGGCGGGGCTGTTCTTCGACCTGCCTGACGCAGCCTCCATCGCCGTCATCGGCGCGGCAGATGGCCCCACGGCCATCTTTGTCGCCAACACGCTGGGCAGCAAGTATCTGGGCGCTATCATGGTGGCGGCTTACAGCTATATGGCGCTGGTTCCCATCGTGCAGCCGCCGGTCATCCGCCTTTGCACCACCCAGAAGGAGCGTCTGATTCGTATGCCCTACCAGAAGGGCAGCGTCAGCAAAACCACCAAAATTTTGTTCCCGATTGTGGTCACTGTGCTGGCCGGGCTGGTCGCACCCGCCAGTGTGGCGCTGGTCGGCTTTTTGATGTTCGGCAACCTGCTGCGCGAGTGCGGCGTGCTGAACGCCCTGTCCGAGACAGCCCAGAATGTGCTGGCAAACCTCATCACGATCGTGCTGGGCCTGACCGTGGCCGGGCAGATGACCGCCGACAAGTTTGTCCGCCCCGACACCCTGCTGATCCTTGCGCTGGGTCTGGTGGCCTTTGTCTTTGACACGGCGGGCGGCGTTTTCTTTGCCAAGCTGCTCAACCTCTTCCTGCCCGAGGGCAAGAAGCTGAACCCGATGATCGGCGCGGCGGGCATCTCCGCCTTCCCGATGAGCGGCCGTGTTGTCAACCAGATGGGTCTGGCCGAGGACAACCAGAATTTCCTGCTCATGTACTCGATCAGCGTCAATGTCTCTGGCCAGATTGCATCGGTCATCGCCGGCGGCCTGATCCTGACCCTGATGAACGGTTATGTATAAGGAGGCTTGCGCCATGTCAACTGCTCTGCTGCCCGTTACCCTCTCGATGCTCTGCGCCGGTATGGCGGGGATTTTCCTCGTCCTCGGTGCGCTGGTGCTGGGGGTCTATCTGCTGAATAAGCTTTTTAGCGGAAAATAAAAAAAGCTTCTCCGAATGGAGAAGCTCAACTTGTAGGGGCGAGCATTGCTCGCCCCTGCATTTTATTTTGTTACTCCTTCGCTACAAACACCACGCCGACCACACCGGGGCCGACATGGGTGCCGATGGTGGGGCCAAGCTGGGCCACACGGCCGCCGGTCAGTTGGAGATTCTGGTGCATGTAATGGTGTACCGGTGCAATAAGCTGCTTGTTATCGCTGTAGAGCAGCGTATAGCCGTAGCGCGGGTCAACACCGCCGAGCGCGTCCAGCTGCTTGAACATGGCGACCAGCGCACCGGGGCGGCCGCGGCCCTTGTCCACCAGCTTGATAGCGCCGTCCTGCAGGGCCAGCACCGGCTTGATGCCGAGTGCGCCGCCCACCAGCGCCACCGCTGCCGGCAGTCGGCCGCCCTTCTGCAGATGCTTGAGGCTGTCCACCACGGCGACGATGCGCACCCGCTTCTTGAACTGTTCCAGCACAGCGGCGATTTCCTCCGCCGTCAGGCCCTCCTCATCGCGCAGGCGCACCGCCTCACGGACGAGCAGCGCCTCACCCTGCGAAGCCGCCTCAGAGTCCACGATATGCGCCTGCAGGCCGACATCGGCGGCAGCCAGATGCGCGCACTGGTAGGTGCCGGACAGCTTCTGGGCGATGGTGATGACCACGACCTCATCCCCCGCCGCGGCGGCCTCCTCATACACCTGCATAAAGCTGGCCGGGCTGGGCTGGCTTGTGCGGGGCAGCTTGCTGTCCTCGGCCAGACGGACGAAGAATTCATCCTTCGTCATCGTGCCGTCATCAAGCTGGGTGGTGCCGTCTGCAAAGGTGACAGACAGCGGCACCACAAAGACGCCGGGGGCAGACAGCTCCGCTGCGGTCAGATCAGCGGCGGAATCGGTAACAATACGGATCATGGCAGTAACTCCTTTATAGGCGTGCGGCAGTGCCGCATGTTGTTGACTGTTCAATAACTTATTCAGTATACCACAGCGCACCCGCCGTGTAAAGTGGGCAGCGGCATAGAAAAAGCCCCCTTGCGGGGGCGGATTCTGGCAAAAATGACAGCGTGGAATGGATTTGTAGGGGCCGGACATGTCCGGCCCTCATCTTGAAGGCAGACGGTCGTTTGCGGGAAAGTTGCGGGCCGCATATATGCGGCCCCTACCGGGCGGCGTTTGTTTAAACCGAGCAATAATGGCACGCGGCCCGACAGGGATACTCCTCCCCTACTCCTCAATGCCCAATAGCTCTGCGGCGGCGTCCGGGTCAAGCTGCTGCACTGACTCCAGCTTACGGGTGATGGCGCGGCTGCGCGGGCCGATCAGCTCCTCCAGATCGGAGCCGGTCTGGTTCAGGTGGCGCTGCATCTGCTGCAGGCCGGTGCCGAACTTTTCAAACTCGGTCTTGACCGCACCCAAAATCGTCCAGACCTCGCCGGAGCGCTTCTGGATCGCCAGCGTGCGGAAGCCCATCTGCAAAGCGTTGAGCAGTGCCGCCATCGTGGAGGGGCCTGCGACCGTGATCTGATACTCGCGCTGCAGCAGCTCGGTCACACCGCTGGAGACGACCTCGGCGTACAGCCCCTCAAACGGCAGAAACAGGATGCCGAAGCTGGTGGTGTAGGGTACCTCGATGTACTTGTCATGGATATCCTTTGCCTCAGCGCGCAGGACATTATTCAGCGCCTTGCGCATCGCGTTGACAGCGGCAGCATCGCCGCGCTGCTGCGCCGCCTGCAGGTGGGCGTAGGTATCGCCGGGGAACTTGGCGTCAATGGGCAGCCAGACCGGGCCGCCCTGCCCCGGCAGCTTGACCGCAAATTCCACGCGGTTGGTGCTGCCGGGCACCGTAGCCACATTTTCCTCATACTGGCCGGGGGCCAGGATCTGCTCAAGGATCGCGCCAAGCTGCACCTCGCCCAGTATGCCGCGGGTCTTTACCCCGGAAAGCACCTGCTTGAGGCTGCCGACATCGGCGGCAAGGTTCTGCATCTCGCCCAGACCCTTATAGACCTGCTCCAACTGGGCGCTGACTGTCTTGAACGAGTCGTTGATCCGCTGCTGCAGCGTGTCCTGCAGCTTTTCCTCGACCGTGCCGCGTATCTCATCCAGCTTTTTGTTATTGTCGGCACGGATCGTATTCAGCCCCTGCACCAACGCGCCGCGCACACTGTCCATCCGGGTAGCGTTGGAATCCTCCAGATTTTTCAGGCGGTTTTCCATCATCGTCAGCTGGGCAAGCAGGGCATCGTTGGCCGCGCGCTGGCGGGCTGCCCCGGCGCGGTCGATGGCCTCCAGCCGGGCGGTGCTGTTGGCTGCGCTCTGGCGCTGATTTTCGGCCAGCACAGCGGAAAAATCGCGCAGCGTTGCGCTTGTGGTGCGGGCGCTCTCCCCCTGCATGGCACGCAGCTGCTCGGCCAGCAGGTCGGTTTCGCTCTGCAGCACCGGCGTCACGGCGCGGACAAAATCGTCCGCTGTATCAATCTTCTGCTCCGGTCCCGCGTTTTTACGCATGACCCTTGCCAGCACCACGGCCAGCAAAATATCCCCCGCTGCGGCCAGCGCCAGCAGCAGATACAGTATCCAATCCATAGTCACCTCAGCGGATCAGCAGCAGCGCCGCACCGATACCAGCCAGCAATGCCGAGAAAATTTCGGTCTCCCAGCTTTTGCGCTCAACACAGCGGGCGCCGGGGTTGTACCAGACCTGAATGATCTTGCCCTTGTCCTTGTCATGCCTGAACCAGAAGGAGTCGTTCGTCTCCATTTCCAGCCGCCGGCCCTCGGCGTGCAGCTCGACCAGATAGCGATAGCCGCCGGCCGCCGCGCCGGGGCTGGTGGAGCCGGCCTTGCGGCATTCCAGTACGCGGGCGGGCAGCAGCACAGCCCCGCGCACGGTGCGGTATTTTTCCACAATCGCGGCTGCGGCCAGTGCAAAAAGCACCGTGCCCAGCACGCGGTAGACGATCAGCAGTGTAGTAGGCATACGATTCTCCCCATAAAAGCAGTACCTTTATAATACAACAATTTGGTGTTAAATGCAAGCGGTTTTGGCATTACTTTCGCACTTTAGAGTATTGACTTGCTTGGTCAAATTTGCTAGAATGTAGGGAGATACCAACTGCAAACAAAAGCAAATTTTACAAAGAAAGAGGTCGGCGCACGACATGCGCCTGAACGCTATGCAGCAAAATGAACGTAATACCGCCCTGTATGAGGCGATCCTGCGACTGAACACGCTTGAGGAATGCATCCGCTTTTTTGACGACCTGTGTGCCGTGACAGAGCTGCGCACGATGGAGCAGCGCTATGCCGTGGCCGGGTGCCTTTTGCAGGGCAAGGTCTACAGCGAGATCCGCCGGGAGACGGGTGCCTCCAGCGCCACCGTCAGCCGTGTAAACCGTATGCTGAACTACGGCACCGGCAGCGTGGCCGAGAGTGTGCGCGAGGATCTTGCCGCGCAGGACATCCCCGCCGATGCTGAAAAATAAAGGAGGCTTCTGTCATGTCCGTTTCTATCCGGGATTTCGGCAAGTCCACCACCGGCCAGACTGTCAAGCTGGCGGTGTTGAAGAATGAGTTTATTGAGGTACAGCTGCTCAGCTACGCCGCTGTCATCCACCGCATCCTTGTGCCGGACCGCAAGGGCAACCCTGTGGATGTTGTGCTGGGCTACCCCACCGCCGCCGACTATGAGCTGAACACCGACAGTATGGGTGCGGCCGTGGGCCGGTTTGCCAACCGCATTGCGGGCGCGCAGTTCCCGCTGTATGAGGAGATCGTCCATGTGACACCCAACCAGAACGGAAACTGCCTGCACAGCGGCCTGCACGGCTTCAACCACACGCTGTTTGATGTTGCGCTGACCCCCGGCGAGACCGACAGCGTGACGATGACGGCGTTCAGCCCTGCCGGGACGGACGGTTTCCCCGGCAATCTGGAGCTGAAGATCCGCTACAGCCTTGCCAAGAGCGGGCTGGTCATCCGCTACACTGCCACGACCGATGCGCCAACTGTCTGCAACATGACGAACCACAGCTATTTCAACCTGAACGGTCACACCAGCGGCAGTGCGCTGGGCCACCGCGTAACAGTGGACGCCGATGCCTACCTTGAGGCCGATGCGCAGAGCATCCCGACCGGCCGCAAGCTGCCGGTCAAGGGCACGCCGATGGACTTTACCGAAGAAAAAACCCTTGGGCTGGACATCGGTGCCGACTTCAAGCCGCTGACCGACTGCAGCGGCTACGACCAGTGCTATGTCATCCGTGACAGCGGCCTGCGCCACGCCGCCTGGGCAGTCGGCCCCGAGACCGGCATCCGCATGGAGGTCCTGACCACCCTACCCGGTATGCACCTGTACACAGCCAACTTCCTGAAGCCCGTGACCGAGGGCAAGGACGGCGCCCATTACGCCGCACGGGATGCGGTCTGCTTTGAGACCGAGGATTTTCCCGATGCACCGAACCACCCGAACTTCCCCGATACCACGCTGCTGCCAGACCAGCCCTACAGCTCCACCACGATCTACCGCTTTGATTTGGCGGAGATGTAATCTTCCTTGCCTTCCCCTGCGGGGCCGGATGAGGGGCAAGTTTTTGGATATTGCCCGTAAGCGGGAAGCACCATAGACTTTGCCCTCATCAGTCCGCTATGCGGACAGCTTCCCCCGAGGGGGAAGCCTTTACCTACAAAAACCGCCCTGCACGTTTTTTCGTGCAGGGCGGTCTTTTTTACTTCTCTTTGCTTAGCAAAATTCTGTCATTGTCCAGCGCATGGCCGACATTCTCGGCAAAGCGGTTGAGCAGGCCGTCCACCGTTGTGTGGGCGCGCTCCTCGCCGCCGATGTCCAGCACGATACGGCCGTGGTCCATCATCAGCGTGCGGTTGCCAAGGGTGAGTGCATCGTGCATGTTGTGGGTGATCATCAGACAGGTCAGGTGATTTTCGGCCACGATCTTCTTTGTCAGCTCCAGCACCTTATCCGCCGTGGCGGGGTCGAGGGCGGCGGTATGCTCGTCCAGCAGCAGCAGCTTGGGGGTGACGAGGGTCGCCATCAGCAGGGTCAGCGCCTGACGCTGCCCGCCGGAGAGCAGCCCCACCGGCTGCTTCATCCGATCCTCCAGCCCAAGGCCAAGCTCGGAGAGCCTTTCGGCAAAGAGCGCGCGGTCCTTTTTGGAGATGCGCGAGAAGGACGAGGTATGCCCGGACGCCCGCAGAAAGGCCAGCGCAAGGTTTTCCTCGATCGTCATGTGGGGAGCCGTGCCGCGCAGCGGGTCCTGAAACATCCGCCCGATAGCCTTGGAGCGCTTGAAGTCCGGCAGGAAGGTGATGTCCTTACCGTCCAGCGTGATCGTGCCGGTATCGGCGATGAACTCACCGGCGATGGCGTTGAAAAGCGTGGATTTGCCCGCGCCGTTGGAGCCGACGATCGTGGCGAAATCCCCCTGCGCCAAATGGAGATCCACCCCCTGCAGCGCCACCTTCTCATTGACGGTGCCGGGATTGAAGGTCTTACCGATATTTTTCAGCTCAAGCATGGCGGGCGGCCTCCTTTCCGGCATGGGCGCGGCGGCGGCGGAAAGCCGCCTTGGCGCGCAGCGCCGGTGCCGCGATGGCCAGCGCCACGATGATGGCAGAGATCAGCTTCAGACATTCAGAGGGGACATTGGCACGCAGCGCCAGCGCAATGATAAAGCGGTAGATCACGCTGCCCGCCACGGCGGCCACAGCCTTGACCCACATGCCGCCGCGACCGAAGAGCGTCTCGCCGATGATGAGGGACGCCAGACCGATAACGACCATGCCGGTGCCAAGGTTGATGTCGGCAGAGCGCTGGTACTGCGCCAGCACCGCACCGGACAGCGCCGTCATGGCGTTGGCGATGCAAAGCCCCACCGTGACGGTGAAGGCCGTGTTGATCGAGGAGGCGCGCACCATGTCGGGGTTATCACCGGTGGCGCGGATGGACAGGCCCAGCCGGGTGCCCAGAAACGCGATGAGCAGGGCACAGACGGCCACCGTGATAACCACTGCGACCAGCAGCTTGGCGGGGGCACCCTCGCCGAGAGCGCCCTGCGCCGCCGTAAAGATGGTCACGGTCTTGAGCATCGGCACATTGGAGGAAAAGCCCATAACCGCAAGGTTTACCGTGTACAGCCCCGTGTTGGTGATGATGCCCGCCAGAATGGAGGGCACTGCCAGCCTCGTCTGCAGAAACGCCGTGACAAAGCCTGCGGCGGCACCGGCCAGCATGGCCAGCGGCAGCCCCAAAAACGGGTGGCCGGCCACAGCGGCGGTGGCCGAGACGGCACAGCCCAGTGTGAAAGCGCCGTCGGTCGTCATATCGGCGATGTTCAGCACGCGGAAGCTCAGGAACAGCGCCATCGCAACCAGCGCGTAGATGAAGCCAAGCTCCAGTGCATTCAGCACGGTGGCAACGGTAAACATAGGGTAACTTCCTCTCTAAAAGTAATGGTACAGTCTATTATACAACAATGTAGGGGCGGATTCCATATCCGCCCGCGGGACGCTGCGGCTGCGCAGGCATCCCGGGCGCATATAGAATGCGCCCCTACGGTCTCTTTCCGGAGGGTTTATTCCGCCGTGGTGACCTCAACGACCTTACCGGCCAGCTTGTTGAAGGCGCTGTAGTCAATGCCCAGCGCGGCGGCGGTCTCGGTGTTGACGGTGATGATGCCGCCGTCCATCACATGGTACTCAGGCACAGTGCCGGTCTCCAGAACCTCCAGCGCCATATCGGCGGTGTAGGTGCCCAGCTCGGTATAGTTGACGCCGCAGGTGGCGAAGGCGCCTGCCGTGACAAAGCTGTCCGCGCCGGTGTAGAACGGGATGCCGCCCTTGGTCAGCGTCTCGGAAACAGCAGCGGCTGCTGCCATGACCACATTGTCGGTCGGGGTAAAGACGGCATCGACCTGACCGACCAGACTGGAGGCGGCGGTCATGATCTCATCGTTGGTGTTGCCGGTCTTTTCAACATAGGAGATGCCTTTGGCATCGAGGTAGGCCTTGGCCTCGGCGATGGGGGTTGCGGAGTTTGCCTCGGAGTTGGAGTAGAGCAGGCCGACCGTCTGGATGTCGGGCTGCACGGCAAACATCATATCCATGATGGACTGGGTGTTCAGCGCATCGGAGGTGCCGGTCACATAGTCAATGTCGGTCAGGTCGGCGGCAGCGGGGTCGGAGATCGCCGCATAGATGACCGGGGTCTTGGTGGACTCGCAGGCGGTGGTCATGCACTGGGCGGCCAGCGTAGCAATGGGGATGACCGCATCATACCCATCGGAGACGACCTGCGTACCGATCTGGTTCAGCGTTGTGGCGTCATTCTGGCCGTTGAAGTCCTTGTACTCGATTGCAATACCCTTCTCGGCGGCCTTGGCGTCCAACTCGGCCTCAATCGCCACGCGGATCTCATCGAGGCTGGCATGATCCAGCTGCTGCACAATGGCAACCTTGTAGCTCTTGGCAGCGGTATCGGCTGTGCTTTCTGCGGCGGAGGGAGTTGCCTCGGCAGCGGCGGAAGAAGCGGTGGTATCGGCGGTGGAGCCGCAGGCGGCCAGGGTGGTCATCATAGCGGCAGCGGACAGAACAGCAACAAACTTTTTCATGGTAAATTCTCCTTTATTTGTAAAACAGGTAATGTTGTGGTTGTAGGGGCGGTCATTGACCGCCCGCGGACTCATTTTACAAATTCAGGCTTGCCATCGTTCTTTCATCAGGCTCATTTTCATGCTTCCCTCTCCCCTCATGCTTGAAAACAAAACTGCCCTTGCACAGAATCTCTCCTGTGCAAGGGCAGATAAAACAAATCTGTGGTGCCACCTTGCTTGCCGCTGCTATGTATCGCGGCCACTCTGTAGGGAACCAACATTCCCCTGCTCTGTAACGGGAGCTGCCCGTCAACGGATACTGCGGATCACTCCGTTTCCCCGTGCCCTCCGCGAACCATTGTGCAGACCCGCTCTGTGCCCCGTTCCCAGCCCCGGGGGCTCTCTGTGACTGCGCTGTCTGTTTTACTTTCGCTTCATTGGTTTAAAGCATTTATACCACACCTGCGGGCGTTTGTCAACACCCAATTTCATTTTTTACTCTGCACCCGCAGTTTCCGGCGAAGCCATGTTGTTTTTGTCCAATACAAACAGTTTTTGCACCTGCTCGCCCACGGGGGCATCGGTATCCTTCAGCAGGCAGCGCTTGCGCAGGTAGGGGCTGTCCTCCCCATCCAGCGCCAGCAGCATATCCTTGCCGCGCAGCGCATCACTGCCCAGATACTCGGTCAGGCTGTCGGCATCCCAGGCCGTCTCGGTCTCATCGGGGGTAAAGCTGCCGGCGTTGCTCCATGTACCGTAGACAGCCGCGATGGAGCAGACCTTATCCGGCTCCTCATCCTCCTCACGCGGCTGGTCGTCCAGCTCTGCCTGCAGCGCGGCGGCCATGCTGCCCTCCTGCTGCATTGCGCTGGATTCATCGGTAAAGAGCAGGATGCCGTCCTCCGGATAGCTGCGCAGCAGCTGCTTGGCATCGTAGAGCGGCAGCTCCTCCGGGCTGCTGATGTTCAGCGTGCCCTGCAGAGCGTAATACAGGCGGGTCGCCTTGGCGTACTCTCCTCCAAGGAACCGCTCCATCTGGCGGGGATATTTTGCCATTGCGGCCTTGAACCAGTAGACGACATCGGCGGGCGTGCCGCTGCGCATCGCCTGCACGGCCTGTGCAATCTCCTCCTCAGGGGCCTTGCTGCTGTTATCAGCCAGCACCGAGAGCGCCCGCGCGACCGTTGTGCGGCGGGCATCGGCCCCAAGCCCTACGGCATGGAGGGCACCGGGGTGGCTGGTGCGGACCTGCTGCCACAGGGTGCGGGCGCTTTCGCGCTCCGCCGCAGGCAGTGCCGTCAGGTAGCCGTTCAGGCTTGCGGCATCGCCGGTCTGCAGGTAGTCGTCCAGCAGCATGCCAGCGGCTGCGCCATCGGGCACACCCAGCACCCGAACCCCTGCGCTGTACAGCCGGTCGATCAGCGCGGCGCGCAGCTCGCTGCCGCGCAGGTTGTCGGTATCGGCCAGATAGACGCGGTAGTCATCCGGCCCAAAGTCCGAAGCATCAAGCGGGTAGGTCATATCCACACGATGGAGATAGCGGTTGTTGTATACCTCAACTGGGTCGTCCGCGCCGGCGGTCTCGCGGGTGGCGATGACCAGCTCGCCCGCGGCCTCTGCAGCGGCGGTCTCCGGCGTGGCGGCAATGACCTCCTCGGCGGTCTTGTCATTGTAGAGGAAATCCTGCAGCGCCTTGATGTTCACCACCCAGTCCGGGTCATACATCAGGCGGTCATCCATGCCGGTGCGCACACCGTAGGTGCCCTGCAGCGGCAGCGACATCTGCTGCACATCACAGCCTAAGAAGCCCGGCAGCTGCACCAGCAGCGCAGCGATCTCGGTCTTGGTAAAGTTCGTCTGGATCAGCGGCAGCAGCGTGTTGAGCAGGTTGTCCAGCTCCATGACGCTGGCGTTTTTGACCTGATCCAGCACGGCCTTAATGACAGTGCGCTGGCGCTCGACACGCTTCCAGTCGTTGTCGATCTTGCGCAGGCGGGCGTACTGCAGCGCCGTGTAACCGTCAAAGTGGTTCAGGCCGGGGTCCACATGGTTGACGATCAGCATCGAGTTGGAGGGCACCTCCCAGTTCAGTGCCTTGGCCTCCATCTCGGTGATGTCGATATCGACACCGCCCACGGCGTTGACGATCTGAACAAAGGAGTTGAAGTTGACCCGGACAAAGTGGTCCACTTCAATGTTGTAGCATTCCTCGACCGTTTTCATCGTCAGCTTGGGGCCGCCGTAGCGGAAGGTGTGGGTGATCCAGTCGTACTGATCCTCATAGCCGTCCAGCAGGATCGGCACGCCGGTGCCGCGCTCGATCGACACAAGGCGGATGACATGATCCTTGATGTCCATCGACACGAGGATCATACTGTCAGCACGGGCATCATCACTGAACTCGGTCGTATCCTCCGTGCCGTCGAGCTGGTTCAGATGGGTAAAGGCATCGGCATCATTGACGGCCTCGGTGCGCTCGTCCGTGCCGATGAGCAGGATGTTCAGCACATCCTCATCGGCAAAGGGGCTGCCCTCGGGTACGGCCATATCCGCCTCGGTGTGGGTCAGGCCGGTGCCATCCAGATCCTGATCCTCCTCGGCACCGATCTCGCCCATCTCGCTGACGCTGCCGTCATTGTAACGCAGCAGGTCAAGCTTGCCGTTGACATACAGGAACGCCGTCACCGCCAGCAGCACCACGATGCCCAGCGCGACCACGGCCGCGCGGCCGCCTTTGGGCAGCCGGCGCCAGCGGCTCTGCTTTGGCCGGGCTTGCTCGGCCGGTGTATCGTTTTTCGTTTTCAATTCGTTCATTTTTACTTTCCCCTATCCTCTGCGGATGTTACCTTTTTATGCGCCGCCCCACGGCGCGGATGTCGCAGCTGTAATACAAAAATGCCATACCGGAAAACAGCGCCAGCCCCAGCGCGCGCCATGTGAACCAGCCGTGCTGGATGCTGTGGGTGCGCAGCACGATGAACCACGCGGGGGTCATCAGAGTGCAGAGCAGCAGCGGCAGCGCACGGACAAGCGACTGCCTGCCGCGGATGCTCAGCACAAACAGCGCAGCCAGCAGCACAAGGACGGCGGCAAGCGGCCAGAGCAGCCGCCGCTCGTTCAACGCATTGTATACAAACGCAAAAATATTACTCCATGTTAATTCCATGCCGTGCCATGTATCGGCGGCGGTGCGCACCCCCACCTGATGCAGCGCATCGGCAATGACATTCTGTCCGGTGACAAGCCCCGCCAGCACCCACTTGGACGCCCAGCAGAGCAGATACCCCACGCCCCAACAAAGGCTGCCGCCCACCACAACGCCGCACTGCGGCAGACCGGCGCGCAGGCGCTGCTGCGGCTCCAACAGCCAGCAGACCAGCGGCAGCCCCAGCGTAAGGATCGGCGTGACCAGCAGATCACAGAAGGCCGTTGCCACCCCCAGCACCAGCAGCGCAAGACAGAGGGCATCGCTGCGGCGGGGCTTTGCCAGCACCCAGACACAGCCCGCGTAGCCAAGAGCAAAGCAGGTAAAATACTGCACCTGATGCGGCACCCAGAACACCGTGACCAAAAGCTGGCTGACGGCAAACCAGAGGCAGGCCCGCAGCCCGCAGCGGCGGCGCAGCAGCCACAGCACGGCAGCCAGCAGCGCCAGCAGCACAGCATACTGCACGATGCGCACACCGGTGATCGTTGTGACCAGCAGCAGCGGCCGCAGCCAGATCAGATAGCCGTGCCAGTACCGCGCGTAGGAGAAGGGCACCAGCGCGGGCGCATCGGTGCGCTGCGCGCCTGTGCTCCAGTCCTTTTCTATGTACCATTGCAGGTCCTCGGCCAGTGTTTCAAAGTTATCGACATTGTAGGCCGTGTTCGTCATCATGGCCGTCAGCGGCGGGGCCTCATCGGCGGAGGCCGCCTCAAACAGCATGACGGTGTCGGTGTAGTTGTCCATCTGGAACAGCTTAAAGCCGAAGTATTCCGGATACAGCCCTTCCTCGGCGATCGTCTGTGCGGAAGTATACACATGGTCGCGCACCGGCCCGCCGGGCAGGGCATACGCCGCCAGCAGCAGCGCAAACAGCACCGCCAATGTAGCTGCAAAGGCCCCCAGCGCCCGCAGGGCAAAGGGCGGCTTTTGGTTTTGCGGGTTCGCCATACGGCACCTCTTTCACACAAAAATGCAGTATAATTATAAAACAAAACTCCCGCGGTTTCAACCGTGGGAGTGTGAAATGTTTATGGCGGGAAAAACTGGAAATCCATCCGGCAGCCTTACACCATGTCGGTCTGCCGCGACACTGACAGGACGATGCCCATCTCGCCGAGCAGCATGAGCAGACTTGTGCCGCCGGACGAGAAAAACGGCAGACTGATGCCGGTGTTGGGGATCGTGTTCGTCACGACCGCGATGTTGAGGATTGCCTGCAGGATCACCTGCACCACAAATCCCACCGTCAGCAGCGCGCCGAATTTATCCCGTGCCCGCACGGCGATGGACATGCCGCGCAGAAGCAGCAGCAAAAACAGCGCCACGACCAGCGCCGCGCCGATAAAGCCCAACTCCTCGCACAGGATCGAGAAGATAAAGTCATTCTGCGGCTCCGGCACATACAGGTATTTCTGGCGGCTGTTGCCCAGTCCCAGCCCGGCCAGCCCGCCGGACGCGATGGCATACAGGCTCTGGATGGTTTGGTGCCCCTCCCCCAGCGGGTCGGCAAAGGGATTCCGCCACGATGCCAGCCGGTCGGTGGCATAGGGCACCAGCTGCGGCAGCAGCACCACCGCCGCCGCGATGGCCGCCGCCCCCAAGCCCCCCGCCAGCGCAAACCAGCGCAGCCCCGTACCGCCCACAAACATAAGCACCGCCCCGATTGCAAGGATGAGCAGCGTGCCGGAGAGGTGCGGCTCAAGCAGCATCAGCACCGTGACAACGCCCAGAATCAGCGCAAACGGCAGCACACCGGTGGAAAACGACCGCATTCGATCATGATTCAGCGATATAATATGGGAAAACACCAGCACCACCGCAAATTTTGCGATCTCGCTGGGCTGCAGCGTGCCCAGCCCGGGCAGCACGATCCACCGCTTGCAGCCGTTGTATTCCGGCATAAAGAGAACGACCGTCAGCAGCGCCAGCGACAGGGCCAGCACCGGCCAGGCCAGCCGGTGCCAGATATGGTAGTCCACCAGACTGGCCGCGTACATGGCTGCCACCCCCAGCGCCGCAAACAACAGCTGCGGGCGGATGTAGGTGTAGGCATCGCCGCGGCGGTAGAGCGCGACTGCATACCCGGCTGAAAACAGCATGATAAGCCCATAGCTGAGCAGCAGCAGCAAAAGGATAAGAAACGGTACATCAAAGGTGGGCAGCGCGCCGAATTTATCCCGCGCCCGCACCCTGCGCACAAGTTCAGACATACAAAAGCCCCCTGCGCAGATTGTACGCAGAGGGCGCGGTTTTTATTCCGCTGCTTTCAGGCCGGACAGCGCGTAGCCGCTGTCGCCGTTTTGCACGCTCTGGGAGCTGGCCTCGTAGCAGGCCCGCAGCATGTCCATGTTGGGCTGCGGGGCGTCCGGGTCGGTGATGGCGCCGGTGGCCAGGGCCTCGTTGTAGTTGTCGATGATCTGGCCGCAGATGCGTTTGCGGTCGCGCAGCGGTGTCATCAGGTTTGCCATCCACTGCTGGTACATACCGTCACAGCTGCTGCCGTGGTTGGCAAACAGGAAGTAATATTCCTGCTCGACCTCAAGCGGCGAGGCCTGATGCTCGTAGTAGTCTGCCAGTGCGCTGCGCTTCTTGTCAGTGGAAAAGCCGCGAATATCATCGAGGCCCCGGGGGAACAGCTCCGGGTTGCGGATCCACTTGGAGTAAGCCTCCACCGGGATCTTCAGCGCATCGAAAATATCCAGAAAATCCTCGAGCGTGATCTTCATTTCGCCCTTTTCCCATTTCTGGATCGTGCGCCTGTCCCGACCGAGGCGTTCCGCCAATTCACGCTGCGAAACCCCTGCGTCCTGACGCGCTGCAGCGATTGCCTCTGCCACGCGTATTCGATGTTCGACCATACTTTCCAACTCCCCTTCTTTTGAACGCAAATCGCCGCCGGGGAGCCCTGTGGCAGGCGGCGCATAATGTACCGCCAAACTTCCCGGTCACTGGCTGTGTACTTTGTACACCGGGATGTGGTATAGTGAAAAAAGCCGATATTCCATCATCTTCCGGTGATGTAACCATTTTACATTCTTTTCCATTTATTGTCAATCTTTTCCTGTACATATCGTATAACAATTCAAAAAAAGCAGGTGAAAATCGTGTACATTTACCGCGCTGTCCGCCAAGAGTTGTCCACCCCCGAAACAGGCCCCTATGCCACCTTTGGCATCCTTGCCCTGCGTCTTGAGGCCGGCCAGTGGCAGAAGGTCTGCCTTATCGCGGATGTGTCAACTTCCCGCAGCTTTGCCGCCGACCTGGCTGACCGCTGTACCGCAGGCCAGCTTGACCCGCGCCAGCTGAACGATGTAATCGAGGATGCACTGGCTTTTTAGGGGCATGGCAAAAGTTTTGGGGACAAATGCGCCCAAAAATTCCCCGCTGCCTTTTCATCCGGGAAGGGGCCTCTCCGGGTGAACATATCCCCCCCTGCCCAATACCTGCCGTTGCACCCGAAGTCTCAACGGCAGTGCCTTCTCCTGACTGATTTTTGTGTCATAGCTTCTGCGCAAGGCTTTGTAGGCCCGTTCTACTACAAGGCCTTCTTGTTTTGCGCTCTCCTGCTCGGCCACATCCTTCAAGATCTTAAATATAAGAAAATGCACAATGGTACAGCTGCTCAAAATCTACAACTATATCGTAAATAAGGAACCTCAACGAATCGGGGAATCTACAACTATATCGCAAATATAAAAAGGCACATGCCCTGAACAAACGCTATGTACTTTGTGGCGGTGACAACTATAAGAAATAAAATGTTGTGAAAAATGGTGCTGTATGCTATAATATTCCTATAAATTATTTGCGAAAGGAGGAAGCCTCATGAATTTTGTACTAAAACAATTTGATGATGTTCTGCTTAATTTTTCGGCTAAGCGTACCATGGATGGCATGGATATTTCTATCACTGCAATAAATAAAGATAAGACAGAACGGCTTCCTCTTGGTATGTCACCTACCAGCGAATCGCTCACACGCTGGTTACGACATCGGACGATTCCAGCAAATCGTGCGTATGCACAAAATTTCTTATCAAAGAATGGTTTGAGTGAAAACGACTTTATCGGTATCCTGCAAATCTGTAAAGGACTTTCTCTGACAGATTGCTATTGGGTTACACATCCGGATGACCAAAAGACCTTTGCAGAAGTAAATCTCTTCGATAATCGTTTTAGCCAAGTTCTTTCTCAGATTGCATTTACTGGCTATGGTAGTTCTCCGGTATCCGAATTCCGTTCTTCTCCTGAATTTACTACAAATGGTATGCTGCCTAAAGCGTGGCGCAGGAAAGAAGGTAAGGTTCTGCTCTATAAAGGCGGAACGAGCGGCTTAGCAAACACAGGCAAGGAACCGTATTCGGAATTTTACGCTGCACAGGTGGCAGAGGCAATGGGCATACCTCATGTCACCTATGGTCTTTCAAAATGGAAGGGGCAGCTTTGCTCCACCTGCGAACTGTTTACTAGCAAAGATGTTTCATTTGTCCCGGCATCCACACTTATCAATACTTCCAAAATTTCTAAAATCATTGATTGGTATGGTGACCACGGCTGGAAAAACGACTTGGCAGATATGCTGATTCTGGACGCCATCATTCGCAATACAGACCGTCACCTCGGCAACTTCGGCTTCTTGGTCGATAACCATACGAATCAGTTGTTGAGACCAGCACCCGTCTTTGACAATGGACTGTCCTTGTATTGCTATGTTATGGACAATGATTTAAACAACCTCTCAGAACAGGAAAAAACATTAGCTCCTGCCCTGTATGCGAACTTCGATGAGGTTGCTCTTCATGTTATTGGACAAAAACAAAAGCAGGAACTACGACATTTGCTCACTTTCAGGCTTAAAAAGCATGGCCGCTACAACCTTAGTGATGAACGCGTTAAAATGCTGGAAAGCTCTATCCAAGAGAAAGCAAGATATTTGCTGGAATCTGCATAACTTAGTTTCCCGATATGAAATAGTTTCCCATATTTCAAGGTGAATCGTAATATCCAAACAAAATATCGTATCAAGTAAAAGAGCGCCGCCTCCACAGACTCGTGGAAGCGGCGCTTTATTGCTATCGTTGCTTTTCATTAACGATAGACTTGTAATTCGTTAACGAAGAGTTGTATTTTTTCTGTACATTCCGAACTGCTCTATTAACGATAGGCTCTGGGGAATCAGCGACAAGTGTGTTTTGGTTGGTCATGGGTCACCTCGCAGTGGTAAGATATCAGTTAGGATGTGTTAGAATTTCGCCTTATCATCAGTATAGCACGTCGAACACATATGTTAACCTAACTTATTATGTGCATTAATTCGCAGAATTCTTCCATAAGCAGTATGTGATTGCCACTATTGATGTTGTTTTTGCTCACTCAAATTGTCCACCAAATGATCTACATGCATGTCCAATGACTGATCCGTATACTGTCCGCATTAACGCAAAAAACAGTCACCTATTCATTATTTGCTCAAGTGAATTCTATTGCTTTTTGCTCAAAGATATGCTATTATATAATCTATATGCGTGATACAAACATAGAAAGGAACCCGTATGGAAAAGGAACTAAATCATAATGGCACCGCCTTGGAAAAGGCTAGCAATCGCGAGTATGTCTATGTCCGCTATGAATCCGATGACGATGATGAAATTGATATTTACGATGTAGTCGACCTTTGCAAAAAGGGCGTGTCAATTTTAAAGCGCTATATCGTTCTACTGTTGATATTCGTTCTGGCTGGCAGTGTGCTCGGCTACCTGAAAGCAAAACATGATGCTTCCGAAACATACACTTCCTCTGCACTGCTATTTGTAGATTTAGATCGTGAGCAGTATTCCAACTCCAACGACATTTATGACGCTTCTACTCTGAGTATGCTGGCAAAGTCTTTCTCCCAAATTGTCAACAGTGACTCCATCATGACACCTGTTTCCGATAAGTTTGCCGTAAGCAATGTGGATGTCACGGTCCCTGATGGCACACAGACCATTCAAGTCGCTGTGACTGCCGATAACGCTTCTGATGCTAAAGAAGGCTGCGCAAGCCTCGTGAATGCCGGCATCGATGCAGTAACTTCTGCTACCAACTATGCCACCATTACGGTAGTCTCCCCTGCAAGCGAGGCCACCCAGAGCAGTGTGGAAGATACAGCAAAGGATACCGCTATGACAGCCGTAGTCTTCTTGCTGGTTGCTCTCGCTATCGTTACCATTCGTGAGCTTACTTTTGCTTATAGAGCGCATGAGGCCGCCAAAGCTAATATGGAATAAACGAGGTTTCCACATAGCAAATGCTCCCCCTGATAGATATTTTAGCTTGCCAAATAGACCTTTAACCAAGCCTTCGCAGTTGCGAAGGCTTAATTAAATGTAAGCGATTACTTACGAAGAAATTTCGTGGAATCCATGCAATTTGAAATGTCAAGTACCAATTTGAAACTTGAAGATTTTTCGTGGTTAAAGACTGCGAAAAGGAATAAAGGATTAGCATTTCAAAAATAAGTTTTACGGCTTTTTGTATATTTTTTCAACAGTTCCGTTCTGGGGCTGCTGTTTTATATTCCTCGGGCAAAAACACTTTAATCAAAAAAATGATGTGATGATTTTTTAGAAAATGCGTATAACTGAAGAATAAAATCCATGAAAAAGCTCCAAGCGCCTACATCTCGCTTCTATTGATTTGTGGCCGTTCTTATGTTACCATTATATAAACAGGATTCAAGTTTGAGATTTTTTTAGAATGAAAGGTGTCTTTCTAAAATGGCAATGAATGTGGAAAGAAATTTGAATCGAAACTATGGTATAGATTTACTACGAATTGTATCCATGTTCTTGGTTGTGACCCTTCATGTATTGGGGGGGGTGGCGTATTAAGCGCTGCACAAGGTACACAATTATCTGTTAGTTGGCTCATTGAAATCGCCGCATACTGTGCTGTAGACTGCTATGCAATCATAAGTGGTTTTGTTTGCTATCGTGAAGCAGAAACGAAGTATCACTATACTAAATACATATCTTTCTGGGTTCCCATTTTCACATATAGCTTTGGCATTACTCTTTGTACCTTTATTCTAAAGCCAGAGGCTCACGGGTTTGGAGAACTGATAAGAGCTGCATTGCCCATATCTACATCGGCATACTGGTACGCAAATGCTTACACAGGTCTTTTTTTATAATTCCGTGGTTAAACAAGTTGTTCCGCAGTTGCTCAAAAAGAGAAATGAACATGCTAGCGGTGCTTATCTTCCTTGTTTTTTCTTGCTATGCAACGATATCTAGCAATTATAGTGATGTTTTTCGCCTGGAATCCGGCTACAGTTTTGCTTGGTTGACAATTCTATATACTCTTGGAGCATGGATTAAAAAGTGTGATATTTCACATATAATGGCGCGAGGTTTTTGGATTGCTCTGTCAGCCGTTTGCATATTAATAACGTGGCTGACCCATGTTTTTGTGAGTTCTTTATTTGTTACTTATATAAGTCCATCAATTGTTATAGTTGCCATCAGTCTTGTTGCATTCTTTTCTACTGCAACGCTCACGAAAAAGCTATTAACATTTACAGCTATTTTTTCTCCCGCCGCTTTTGGCGTATATGTTTTGCATCTACACCATATTATTTGGAACAAGTTTATTGACGGAAAATTTGCTTGGATAGCAACTTCGGTAGCCTGGAAAATTCCTTTTGAAGTTTTTATTAGTGCGGCTGCGGTTTTTGTTGTCTGTATAGTTGTTGAACGCATTAGAATTTCAGTGTTTAATGTACTTGGCATAAGCAAGCTAATTTTAATCATTGAAAGGCTGTTAGAGCGTTTTCTCGACCGCAATTTTATAAAAGTACATCGTGAGAATACGCAATAATAGTCACACAGGCTAAATGTACTTTCTTTCGGAGCCTCGTTTTGCTTTTAGTGATTTTTATATATTATGATGTATCGTAACCGGTCAATCCCCCAGCTAAAAATCCATTAAGTACGAAAATAGATTCTGAGTGTTTGTGACCTCACGCGCTGTCTGTGACAGGATGTCGTGGGGCTACCCGCAAATACATTGTAGGAGAGCTGAAACATTGCCCCCATCTAGACATTATGTTATAATATATAATATTTCATGAATTCGTTGGGGGCTTACTATGTTTGCTTTACAAGTGGTCTGGTTCTACTTACTTATGCTTGCCGTTCCGCTAGCCATTGGCGGGTTGTTTTTCCCTGAGCGGAGCATACTTTCTCCTGTGTCATATCTGGCAGGACTTGCCACTGCTTGGGGTACATATGAGATCATTGGTTTGCCCTGTGCGCTGTTGTTTAAAACATCTCTTACCACCCTTACTGTGTTGTGGAGTGCAGTGATGATCCTGTTGACCGTTGCCGGCGTATTGGTGCGATATACCCACGGTCGAATGGCACTATTCTCTGCAAAGGGCTTGAAACTATCCCGGACAGCTCGGATCCTATTGGCGCTGGTTATTGTAATGGTTGTGTTACAGACAGCCCGCACCGTGACTGGATATTTTCTCGCCTTCGATGATTCAGATTACTTGGCTCAATCTACAACAGCCCTTTACACCAACACCATCAACCAATATGAGCCGCAGACCGGTCGCCAAGTTGATATTTTGGATCAAATCGAGCCACACCATAAAATCGCACTCTGGGGCATCATATGGGCCACAATGACCCAACTTACAGGCATCCACCCATCCATTCTCTGCCGGACGCTCCTGCCTGTTATTGTTATACCTGCCGCCTATATCATCATGTACCTGATTTTGAAGGACATGTTTGGTGGCGAAGAAGAAAAGCCCCTGGCTGGTCTACTATTTCTACAGATTGCTTATGAGCTTGGTAGCTGTGGTGGCGGCGTTCGACAATGGTGGCTGCTCATGTACAGCTGGTACGGCAAAACTGTGGCCGCTTTGCTCATTTGCCCGTTTATTCTGTACCTGTTCCTTATTCTCGAAAACGAAACCAACAAAAGGCATCAGTTGCAGCTCTGGGTTCTGCTAGCCTTGACGGCCTGGGCAGGCTGTATGGTAGCAGCTTCGTCCTTCCTTATGGTTCCCTTCCTCTTAGGCGTACTTGGCCTGTGTCATTTTGTCCGAAAGCGAAATTTGCTTTTCTGCATCAAGTTAGGCATTTGCACCATTCCCTGCCTGGCTCTTTACTACATCACTCGCTAACTGGTGGAGGCAGGAAAAATGAATCGGTTACATGAATTGTTTTTAATTGCACTTGATGTATTTAATCTTGCTACGTCCTGCGGGTTTTATTTTCTTCCCTTTTTGTTTGCTATTGCTTATCTCATTTTATCAGATGATGAAAAGCACAAACGGGCCATCACATTTCTTTTGGCTCCGACTGCATTGGGAATGCTTATCCTACTTTCCCCATTCGTAGGTAGCTACGCCGAGGGACGCGATTATATACAGATATGCCGCTTTTACTGGACATTACCGTTCGACCTAATCGTTGCATACTGCATTGCAGACAGTCTGTGGAAGGCCAAACGTCCAGCAGCCAAGGCTGCGCTTATAGCGGTATTAGCTTTGGGCGTGATGTCCTCCACTCGTCAGTATAACACCATCTACCCTAAGGTAGACATCGGCTGGCCTTGGGAAGTAGCTGCGAATCTGTATAAGGTACCCGCATCTGTTGAGAAAATCTGTGATACTATTCTAGCAGAGCAAAACGGTGAAGCCTGTCGTGCTGCTTTCCCTCATGATTTGGCCATGTATGTCCGTCAGTATGATGCAACAATCATGATGCCCTATGGGTCTTATGCTGAATGGTGGAATTCGGAGTCCCCTTGTTTTGGGCCTATAAACGCTGATCAGATTAACTTGGATGAGGTCGAACAGGTTGCTCTAGAGGACGGGCTTGATTATTTTGTACTGGATCAGAGCAAAATAGTCAGTGGTTCTTTGGAAAACTACACAGAGATTGAATCTGTTCCGGATGAAGAAAGATCCTATGGCGTTTACAAAAGAATACCGGAAGCTTATGATGATTGATTTTTGCGGCTTATATTTTACTCTACAGTCACGCTCTTTGCAAGATTTCTCAGCTTATCTACATCAAGACCTTTAGCAACGGATACATAGTAGCCAAGCAACTGCAACGGAATGACAGCCAGACTTTCAAAAAAGTCCTCATTCACCTTCGGAACATACACCGTGAAGTTCACCTGATCCTCGATTTCATAGTTGCTATAAGTCATTAGACCCATCAGGTACGCTCCACGGCTCTTGCGCTCCACCATATTGTATACAGGGAATCTTTTTACTATCGCATCATCTCCGCAATTTTGTTGTAATGCATTCCATCACATTGGAAACCATATCATCCTTTGTGATAATCAGCAAACCAAAATATACTGTTGCACCTAGTAATACACTTATCGTTAAGTGCCCCACCAAACCCATAGGTACAATTTTTATAATCATTAATGCAAAAGCCATTCCTGTACCAGCTATAGCATACTTTTTTAACTGCACCAAGACATTAGATTTATGAAAACAAGTTGGTAAATTAAACAACTGAACTAACATGGCAACAAATTCTGCAATCACTGATGCGATGGCAACGCCTATTGCATCTAACTGAAAGACAAGAATAAATATCAAATTTAAGGTTACGTTAACAATTGAAGCAATCACAACTGATGTTGTATATATATTTTGTTTGCTATATGCGATCAAAACTGTTCCTAACAGCTTTTCTATACTCATGACAATAAATAAAATTGCTAGAATCTTCATTAACGGAGATACCTCATCATATCCTGGTCCAAAAAAAACAGGAACAAAATAATCCGAAACGCAAATGCAACCGATTGTCAATGGTACAGCCATGAAATACGTATATTTTATAGCTGATACAAAATAGCTGTTAGCTTCAGTGTCACCATGTTGATCACTTAAGTATGAAAATCGTGGAAGGAGCACGGTAAAAAGAGAACTTATAGCAACCAGTATAATTTTAATAATTTTTTCCGCTTGACTATAATAACCGACTTGCAAGGTATCGACTAATGATCCCAGCATAGTCTTATCGAACACTGTATATAATTGAAGCGCAATATTGGGAACGAACAGTTCCCATACTCCCTTAGAATGACGAAATAAATTCAATTTGGAAAAACAAACCCTATTTATTTTCCCTTTCAAGGAAGGCCACATTGTTATATTGCCAATCAAATCGCTTAGGCAATATATGATGGTATATAGTACAAGGTCACTTTCTTTCTTTACGAGAGCCAATATCAGTACGGTAGAAATAATCTTTACAATGGAATTTCTAAGCGCAGTAACTTTGAACTGTTCCAGTCCCTGAAACAGCCAGCTAATATCAAATCCCCATGCTACAAAAGAAATAACCTGCACAGAAAAGAGTATTCTATAGTGTTTCCAAGAAGGCAGGTTTATAAAAACCAGATAGAAAACAAAAACAATTAAAATCATCACAATTCTAATTGATAGAATTTCGAAGAAAATGCAACTTACCTCATTTTTTGATTTATGCCTCCTTGCTATTTCTCTCTGGGCATAATTTGCGGTTCCCAGCATTGCAACCATACAAAAATATGACACTATTCCAGTTGCATAGCCAAAATCTCCAATTGCTTGTGCACCCAGAACTCTTGATACATACGGAGTCGTTATAACCGGTATTATTATTGTAAGCAATTGGCTCAAAAGATTATATACATAGTTTTTTTTCAGTCTACTGTCCATTTATATTCCTTTTTTCAAGCCATTGATTTTTTATATATCTTCCTGGTTGCTTATAGCTAACAACATGTGCCGGATTTCCAGCTGCTGTTGTGTTATCGGGAATATCTTTGACTACCACAGAACCCGCACCAATTGTTACATTACTGCCTACTGTCACATGCTCAACAACGCATACTCCCGGTCCAATGTACACATTATTTCCTATATCTGCAGCTTTACCCTCATTTGCTCCGATTGTAACAAATTGTGACAAATTACAGTTATCCCCGATTACTGCACTGTCACTAACAACGCAAGGACCTCCATGTCCAATATATAAGCCATAACCGATCTTACATTTGTATCCAATATTTATTTTTCCAAATGTTCGCTTCCACTTATGAATAGGTAATGCGAACATCTTTCTCGTCCCCCCGGCTTGGCACATTCTGAGCCAAAACATATAATTGAATCCCGGATCTTCTAACATCCCCCTGATAAACGTTCTAAATCCAGTTTTACCATAGCAGCGATACAAATCGCTTTTAATGTATTCATTCATTTATTGAGTCTCCGCTTTAGTAAAATCAATTTCTTATAATTTTTCTTTCCAATTGCTTTTTTTAAGACATTCTGGACTTTAGATTTAAAAGGCACCTTCGACCACGATGCAAAATAATGATGCCAGCAAATTGTATTGCATGTGATATCGGGTTCATGGATGTCGGTATCATAACCACAAAAATACTCTGATGGAAACACCGTCAATCCAGCTACTGTTTGTAGTGTATTATCTGTTTTCAATCCCTCTTTTTGTAAAATCTCTGTCACGTGAAGATTTACAGTTTTATAAATTCCATCTGCTTTTATCTCAAAATGTTCAGTTTTATATTGGTTGATAAACTCTTTTAAAATAGGAAAATTCTTCTCCACCGCAAATATCAATCCTGGCGCAACAATTCCGGTACATTCAAACCCTGTAAATCCTTTTAATTGTAAAAATTGTTGTGGTAACGGTTTGATGAACTCTACATCTGTATCCAAATATATTCCACCATATTGATATAAAATATCAAATCGAGCATAATCCGCCACAAATGCCCATTTCTTTGCCTCATAAGCTTCTTGAATATATGGAATTGTCCTAACATTATAATTGTCTTCATTCCATTCCTTAATTTCCCAACCTGGAAAGTACCTTTCCCATGTCGAAATGCAATCTATTACGAGCTGCGGTTTGGGATTTTTTCCAAACCAGCAATAATGTATTATATGAGGAATATTATCCATTTTGCTCTGGTCCCTTTCCAAACAATTTTGTAAGCAAAAGAATCGGCATACAGGAAAAACAATTCAATCCCTGCACTTCCGTTACGCCATACAACGCCCAAGCTATAATTGCAACATTATCTCTTGGATTGTTTCTTTTTGCGAGCCTTGCAAAAAGTATTGTCAATAGAATCAACCAAATTATTCCTTGGTTAATCAACATATATGTATATATACAATCAAATGTAAAAGCATTTAATTTCCAAATGGGATCCCATGTCGTTTCCGTGTATAGGGATGTCATATTTTGACCAAACAAAGTGAATCCCTCGTGTGCCAAAGCATACGCACCTAAAATTATTCTTGCATTTAACGCTTTATTCAATAGCAACACGATCCCATTGCCTGTAGTATATAGGATAATCGCTGTCCCCATAGCAACCGAAAGAAGTGGAATTATTACAGTTGCTATTTTGCCTATAAGTCGAACAAACTTATGCTTAACTCTGCAGACATAAACACAACCAATCACAACTAACATTGCAATAAAATTAGTTCTTGTTTTGCAAAAGCAGTATAGAATACCAGACCCGAGAATCATATATATAATGTGCTTTGTTTTAATTTTATGCCAATTTAGCCAAATCCCCATAATTATCAAATTAAAAACAAACGCCGCAAATGAATTTGGATGAAGTGTTCCGAAATCATATCTTGTTATACCGCCAATATTTTGCGTTATATCAAATATACCAATCATGCTGCCAATTATAGCTATTATCGTGTGACATATTACCAAAACGCTCTGCATCCTAAAAACATATCGAATGTATGTTTTAAAGTCAGTTTTTCTTATCGCCAAACAAGTAATGACAGTTGCTGCCAAAGCATTGTTTCTAGTGATCAAAGCATTATATACCGTAATACCTATGAGCATTGCATAAAGAAGCAATACCTTCACCCTATATCGCTGCATAATAATGCTTAAAATCATACAAAATGCACCTACGGCTGCTAAAATAGTATCCATAAAGTCACTGTATGGAATAATTTTGGACGCAGAAAACACTGTTTTAATAACAAGAAGGAATGTACCTGAATATAAAAACAAGTTTGCCTTTTTTTTCATTTTATATTATCTCTCCACCTCGCGAAGTAATAAAATGATATAGGTTCACAAAGAATACACATGGTTTTATTTCTTAGGTTCAGATTCAATCTTTCGTCAAGACATGCATCTGTTAAATTTCTTTTGTAGCAGTCATATATTATGGCACCCTTTAAATTCTGAATAATGCCACACTCTTTACTCATCAGCATCTTGCCGCGTAGCATCGAGCCACATGGAGAGGCAAACTTCATTTGTTTGTCATTTGCTGTTAACCCTCCCTCTAAATACTCACACTGATAAATCGGCTTATTAATAAAAGCATATTGATACTTTAAACCGATTTGAATCCACACAACATCCTCACTTAAAAACCTTTCCCCCTGAAACTCCGGAAAAGGGAATTCTTTCAAAACAGTTGTTTTAAATACCTCAGCCATATCTCCCGGTCTGTTTTCCTTAATCCGATATTTTACATAAGAATCAACAAATTCTTCTGCCTCCAGCGAAACAACCGGCTTTCCATTCGAGTAACACCTCAAGAATGAATAAACACCAATCTCACCATTATTAGAGTACTTACGATGAGTTTTGCAAATGTCATTCACAGCATTTGGAAGCAACCGATCGTCACTATCTACAATCATCGTTAGTTCTGTATGTATTGTCCTTATGCCAACATTTAGTGCAGTATGTTTTCCGCCGTTTTCTTTCCAAATATAATCAATGTGAAACGATGCCTTATTTGCAATCTTTTCTACGACTTCTTGCGTACAATCTGTACTTCCATCATCTACTATCAGCCATTCAAAGTCTTTATTGTTTTGCTGTTCTAAGGATTGATATAAATTTTTTAACAGTTCAGCACGATTATAAGTTGGTGTTATGATTGTTACTGTTTTCATCAGCTTTATTTCTCCTGCAATATTCTCTCATAATTTATTGAAGAAATCTATTTCTCCTACATATCCACACACTTAGGTTTATTGAGCCATCATTTTGAAGGATTTATCCTATTTCGAGTTTCCTCCACCAGATATATCCTTTATCTCTATCCTCTACTATATCTTATGAGACATAATGAAACATACTGATTGTCTGGTCAGGCGGATAGTATACTGCTCATTCTGAATTTTTTGCCTTGTACACTTTTAATGTTTTTCTGACAACTGTATCCCAATCATAATTATTCTTTACATATTCACGAAGATCTGTACTGTTTTCACACTGACGACTTAATATCATTTCCAGCTTATTTTTCAGATCACTTATATCCATGCTTTTAAAGGAAGTCACGTATTCTCCACCGACCTCAATATTTTCAGGTATGTCACTAACAAGACAAGGTATATTATAGCTTAGTGCCTCTAATAGACACATCGGCATTCCTTCCGCTTCACTTGGAAAAACGAAAAGCCGAGCATTAGAATAAAGTTCTTGTAGTTCCTTGCCTTCTACAAATCCGACAAACCGAATTCTATCATCACTTTTTGCTTCCCTCTTGACCTCACCAACAAAATCACTAACAAATGGAGCATCGCCAGCAATAATCAAAGGAAGCTCCGAAGGAATCTGCTTATATGCGCGAATAAGATATTCCACTCCCTTTCCAGGAACCAATCTGGAAAGGAAAAGAATATAACCATCCTTATTCAATCCGTACTTTTCTTGTATAATTTCGGGTGGAATTATGTCTTGAAGGGTTACACCGTTTGGAATATATATAGCTTCCCTATTATATCTGGTTTTGAAGTATGTTTTTTGTTCCTCGGAAAGGACAATAATCTCGTCAGCATACTTGGCTGCAATTAATTCACCCCACCTCATGAATTTTGCGCCAAATCCCTTCCATTTTGGCGTTTTGTAATTTAGTCCATGTACTGTTACTATCGTACGAATTCCAAAAATATGAGGAAGAAGTAAGAAAAAGCTCGGTCCAATTCCGTGATAATGGATAACATCATAGTGTTGAAATAATGCATGAATAGATGCAAAAAAAGAATAAACCACTGCATCAGTTGACTTCTTTTCAATTGTTGGAATAGTAATTATGCGAACACCTTTATACTTCTTTTGGGGCTCAATAAATTTGCTTTTCCGATTGTATACTGTCACTTCATTTCCAAGATTTGTCATTCGTGTTGAAAGTTCCTCAACTACAACCTCTATCCCGCCTTCTCTTCCTGGAATTCTCTTGTGCCCAATCATTGCAATCCGCATGTTTAATGTATCTCCTCTTGACTCCTATTTACTATTGTACATTTGAACATAACATTCCTGTAACTTTGGGGCCTCAATTTGAATATCATAGCCTTTTTCTGCCAATTGAGTTCGCGTATCCTGGCTTTTCTCTCTTCGCATATTCATAATTTTGTCAGCCCATTCTCTAGGTTGGCATTTTAGGCTCATCATTTCGGCTTGATTTGTGAGAAGTACTTCATCGGAAATTGTATTTGAGAACAAGCACGGAAGACCATTTGCCTGAGCCTCCACCCCCACAACAGGAAGTCCTTCAAAAATTGATGGCATAACAAATACATCCATTGCTTGATACAACTCATCAACATCCGATCTATCGATAAGAAAAATCACGTTTTTCTGAAGCCCTAAATCTTCAACCCTTTTTCTAAGAGCTACTTCATCTTCTCCCTTTCCAATTAGTAAAAGTCGAATATTCGTATTTTCTTTCTTTATCTCATTTACAATCTCCAATAAAAACATTTGATTCTTCACATAATAGAATCTGCCCACATGTCCGATAACAAATTTTCCATTCAAGTTCAGTTTATTTCTGATATCATTTCGTTTATGGTCATCATATTGGAATTTTGTCAAATCTATTGCATTGTGCATTATATTGACTTTTTTCCTTGGATACATAAAATCAGCAGCCTTTTGGCTACAGGCAAAATACCAGTTGGCTTCATAGGGCATAAGAAGTTTTGCAGCATATTTAATTGGAAGTTTGAAATCCAAGTCCAATTTTGATGAATGGCTATGCCCTATTCTATTTGGTATGCCAGCTCTTTTAGCTGCATACAGTGGAAATGCTGACATAGTATCAATATGAGAATGCACTATTTTATACTCATGGTGTTCATCAAAAAAATTTGATAAAAAAGAAAAGTAACGCAAATAGTTCTGTGGGTATAGACGCGGGGCTCGATATATTTTTCCGCCTAAATCTTTTATCTCACCTTCATAAGCACCTGGCGTATCTCTATGCGTCAAAAAATCGAATTGCACCTGAGATCTATCTACATTTCTATAGTAGTTCATAAGCATTGTTTCGAGCCCTGCCCGATCCATTATATTAACAACTTGAAGTACTCGAATCATATTCTTTTCCCCGTTCTTATTTTGTCTGAACTTTTTCCTTCCTTAAACAAGTTCCAAACTGTTTGCTCAACTGTTGCCAAACAAATACTTGATATCAATATTAATAAATCTGCCACATACTCATTCATGTAGTTTTTCAAAAATCCCATTTTAAGTAGTACAAAATATTCATTCAAATACATAAAAACGAGATTTTTCCAAGCCTATACAGCCCCCACCGATTATTGGAAAATCTTCTAAGTTGATTAGTTCAAAGAAAGCTATAATTCCCACTGCCGCAAGTAATGTAAAAAACAGTTCCTCTAGACCCTCATGTGTCTTTCCGTATCTATAAGCTACGACCAATGCACTAAAGGCAAAAGAAAGTATGCAGACAACTTTTTTCTTTTCTGGTGTAATTTCCTTATTTCTAATCTTGCCCCAAATAACCCCAGCAGGAAACGAAAATACATATGCCCATGCTATTGTTCCTCGATGCCATGCTATTGACAAATAACCCAATCCCGTAATAATAATTTGAAGAATCGCCGCGACAAGAAGTCCTGCCTTTCGGTTTTCAATTTTTATAGTGAAAAAAATATAGCATACATTACAAATATATACGAGATGTACCATGTATTCTGCCGCAAAAATCAAAAATTCCCATCGTTATATTGAAGTAGATTCGCTCTCTTATGTTTAGTGTAGCCATTACACTAATTGCATCACAATAGTTTCAAGGTCTCAAGACAACAAACCCTGAAATAACATACTTTTTTGATAATGTTTACCCCATATTTCACTTTTAGTGGCACTCAAATGCAACAATCACACATTGTTACTGCGACACCGAAAACCTCAAGTCTAATACTCTCTTCCATTACTTTTCCATTGTTTCCCTATACTAAAACTCTCGTAATCTCTATCGATTACAGAATCAGGGTTTTTTCCCCCCTTCTTACGGCTTTTATCCACCATTTATCGCGCACATTTACCATTACAGTATCTAAAAACGCCTTTCCAACTAAATGTCATTTGTCTCAACCAAAAACGTAAGTGAACTGAAACAAGCCCGCGGATCGTTACTTAAAGCAACGGACCGTGGGCTCAAACTATTCTTCAGGCATTTTTCATTTGTTTTCTAGGGCACCAGATACATATTTCAACGCCCCTGATAACCCTCACAATTTCTCTTTCGGTCACTTCAACAAATGATATACTTGAAGGACAATTCAAGCCTTTAAAAAGTATCCATCCATTTTGAGAATAGATGATACCCATTTCAACAGAAGCCCATATATTATATGTATAGATATATTACCACACAATGCAAATTTTTTCAACAGGACAAATTATATCATTGCTGTTTCTGCTCCCTCAAATTGTCCCCTGAAAGGAAAGCGCTCGTAAGCGATCAATTTGCATAAATCGGAGCAGTAGCGACACTTGCACGGAGTTTTAGCGTCACCGCTATCGGGGAAATAGCCCTACTTGCATAAATCGCTCCGAAAGCCCCATGTGCACGGAGTTTTAGCCCCACCGTGTCGGGAAAATAGCCCCACTTTCACGCACTAAAGCCCCAACATCCTCTATAATGAACATGGCACAGTAAATTCTGTGACTAAATTCTTTATGGAGGGCTCCTAAATGATAAAGCTATTACTGCAATAGCTAAACCGGTTCCAAACAATAACCAAAATAGTTTCTTCACAATATCGCTCCTGTTTACATAATTAAATTCCTATATTCTTAATCTCCTTGCTGCGTTGCTTACTGACTGCACAAAACAGTATACAAAGTTTCAAACAACAAGAGCCACGGCTTCCCGTGGCTCCAGTATATCATAAATCGCTAAACAAATCTGTCTTATAGACACCCTTTTCTAACATTTTCTTGAAGTTGTCCTTTACGTCCGCGACATCTTCGTGGTAGGTCATTCCGTACCATGTGTCGTTGGTTTTCAGAACCTTTACAGACATATTGCCTTTCTTCAACTGCTCACCAATGAAAATTGGAATCAAATACTCTGCTTTTAACGGATTACCCGGCACTTCTTCCTTGAAGAACTCTTTGAAACCGTCCTCCAGCACATCCTGAAAATCAGGAGTTAAGCCCCACATATTCATGGAAACAAGAGAATTTACATTGACAGCCACACCGTCTGCTTCTGCACCATCTGCAGTCTTTACGATGTTCTTGGTCTCTACAACCTCAGTCAAGTTGTTATCCTTGTCCATCTTGCAGATACCACGAGTCACGCCGCCATTATCGGACAGGGTGTTCTTCAGCACAAAACCTGCCATACAAGACTTGCCGCCATTCACCAGATACAAGGGTTTCTGGTCTGCATTGCGCGGATGTGCCTGTCCAATAGTGGTATGTGGTGTCAATTCGACCATAAATGAGGTCAGCAACTTAACCTTTAACGGAGAGCAGTGTGATAATCCTATGTATGGCCGGATTATGAATTGTTCTGAAAGCGGAAACACTTATCTTCCTGCATTTACTGATGACCAAACCAAGGAAATGATTAACACCCTTGGGAAATATAGCAATATCGCGTTTTCCTATGTTTATGGACGTATCAACAATGCTTTTGGAGGACAGCCGTGGGCCATTCGTCAATTTTGTTCCTACATATTTGATAATGTGAAATCGCAGCGAGAATCCACGCATGTATTTGAGGTCAGTAAAGCAACTTGTGATAACCTCATGCGCCAATTTCAAACATCTTCCGCCGGAGTTCATTTATGTGAAACCATCCTTCAGCATTTAAGCATATATCGTTCTGAATATTCTCTTCTTAAAAAAATGGCCCTTAGCCCCGAAAAATACAATTCCGTTTCTGGTGATGACATCATATCTATTGATCATCTCCAAAAGTATGGACTAATTGAGCACGATATTCATACAGGCTATATATCTTTTTGTATTGGAATAATCCGTGACCATATTTGTAAAACCGAAACAAAATTCCGTACCGCCTACAATACAATGAATCGCTTTTTTAAGTCTTGCGGCTTATAATCATATAAAATGGAAGTTATGTCAAATTTGCAAACAACCTAAACACGTAGTCATATTTTTCCATGTTTGCCTTCCTGTTATACTTTTTTGATTTTCCCTGTTGTTTCTTCCTATCGCAACGCCTTCTTCTTTGTGTTTATATTTTTTCTAAAAATCATAAAATAATAAATCCCGCATAAATTTACAGACACCTCTTGATTTTCCTGGATGCTGTCTGTGGTTTATGCGGGCATTTTTCTCATTCTCTTACCGTCAAGCAGGCATATTATTGCTGCGTTCACTCCGCTTCATTCCCATAAAAGGAGGAACAGAAGCACGGCTCAGTCCCTTTTCATGGGCTTTCATCAGCTGGTACTCGTGCGTAGCCACTGCATCAATAAATTCACGCTGCTTCGGTGTTGCATGGTAATAATCTGTTTTAAAGCGTTT
>ENA-OQKH01000050-OQKH01000050.1-human-gut-metagenome-genome-assembly--contig:-NODE-50-length-99888-cov-14.694282_pt1 | contig 99888 bp, 76 predicted proteins | sample MGYA00242645_ERZ504791 | MGnify/ENA primary metagenome ERZ504791 (study PRJEB26092, sample SAMD00036388) | human gut metagenome | host: Homo sapiens | study: EMG produced TPA metagenomics assembly of... | reverse complement strand
ATTACGATCATGTGCGATACAATACTGTACTATTTCAACCCGTTCTTCAAAAGTGGTTTTTCTTCCTTTGGTCATGACAATGCTTCCTCCTGTTCCAGAAGATTTTAATTCTACATGACCATTATACTTCTTTATCCAAGTTTGTAACTTACCTTTTGAACGGATCCCGTATTTTTTGCAAATATCATTTTGAGAACCATGGCCTGCTAAATAATCTAAGACTGCTTGTTGTTTCAATTCTTTGGAATATTTTTTATTTCCTTTCAATGTGAATGCATTTACTCCCATAGATTCATAGTTTCGAATCCATTGTTGGACAGATGCAAGACTTACATCAAACATATCGGCAATTCGCCGTTGGCTTTCTTTTCCATCCAGATATAGATTTACAGCATATGTCTTATCCTCAACAGATACTTTTCTTTTAGACATAAAATATGCTCCCTCCTAAGTGACAAGTTTTTATTATTTCACTTGTCTACCTAGAAGGGAGCATATCAACATGGGATTTGTAGCCATTTTTCTTTTTCGTAATGATATGCGCTATATTAGGATTCTTTTGATTTGACAGAAAAAAGGAGTAATTCTAAAGTTCCGAATTTGACAAAATAAGCACCTATAAAGGATGAATTAAACAAGCACAATGAATAGAAAAAATTTACAATAAAGATAATCAGTCACTAGGAGGAGTCTGTCCAAAAGCAGATGAATTTCATGACAATAAAAAAGATACATCAAATATGTATCAGAAAGGGAAATTATGAGAAGGAAAAAGAAATGGAGGGTGCTTGCAAGTGCTTGTGCAGCAGCAGTAGCTGTGACATCTATGCCGTATATGGCAACGCAGGTCCATGCAGAACCAGCGGCCGTAACGCAGCAGACCGGTAATAATGATCTGAAGCTATGGTATACGAGCCCGGCAGACATTACCAGATATTACGAAGGCTGGCAGGAAAAGTCACTTCCGATGGGTAATGGAGGAATCGGTGGATCCGTATTCGGTGGGATTACCAGAGAACGTATCCAGCTGAATGAGAAATCACTTTGGTCAGGAGGACCAAGTGAGAGTAGAAAGAATTACAATGGAGGTAATCTGGAGAATAAAGGACAAAATGGAGCGACAATGAATTCAATCCATGAGTACTTTGCGAAAGGCCAGGATAATTCTGCAACTAATCTTGCAAAAAGCAACTTGATAGGTGCAAGTGATGATAACGGAACAAAAGGATATGGATATTATCTGAGTTTTGGAAATATGTATATCGATTTTAAGAATGTATCATCCAACAGCGATGTGAAGAATTACACTCGTGATCTGGATCTGAATACAGCAATTGCCGGTGTTAATTATGACAAAGGAAGTACTCATTATTCAAGAGAGAACTTCACAAGCTATCCGGACAATGTTATCGTTACTCATATCACAGCAGACGGTTCTGAAAAGATCAGTCTGGATGTAAGTGTAGAACCGGATAATAACAGAGGTGATGCTGTTAATGGGATTGGCGATAGCAGCTATAAGAGAAACTGGAATACAACCGTATCAAATGGATTGATCTCTATCAATGGACAGCTCAAAGACAACCAGATGAAATTCACATCCCAGACACAGGTTATTACTGATAATGCCGGTACTGTGACAGATGGGAATGGAAAAGTAAGTGTTTCCGGCGCAAGTGAGGTTACAATCATCACTTCTATAGGAACAGATTACAAGGATGAATATCCGAAGTATAGAACAGGTGAGTCTGCGGATGAACTGACAAGTCGTGTGAAATGGTATGTAGATCAGGCGGCAGCGAAGACATACGAAGAACTGAAAGCGAATCACATAGGTGATTATCAGAACATCTTTGACCGTGTAGATTTGAATCTTGGACAGACAGTTTCAACAAAGCCAACAGACGAACTTCTTTCTGCATACAAAGCAGGATCTGCAACAGAAGCGGAAAGACGTCAGCTGGAAGTTATGTTATTCCAGTATGGAAGATTTATGACAATTGAGTCTTCCAGAGAGACAACTACAGATGAGAATGGTTATGTAAGAGAGACACTTCCTTCCAATCTTCAGGGACTGTGGGTAGGAGCGAACAATTCTCCGTGGCATTCAGACTACCATATGAATGTAAACTTACAGATGAACTATTGGCCGACATATTCTACCAACATGGCAGAGTGTGCGCAGCCATTGATTGATTATATCGATGCTTTGAGAGTACCGGGGCGTGTGACTGCGGCAGTCTATGCAGGAGTTTCTAGTGCTGAGGGTGAAGAAAATGGATTCATGGCACATACACAGAACAATCCGTTTGGATGGACATGTCCTGGATGGGACTTTAGTTGGGGATGGTCACCGGCTGCAGTACCGTGGATCTTACAGAATTGTTGGGATTATTATGAATATACTGGAGATACTTCTTACTTAGAAAATAATATCTATCCAATGATGAAAGAAGAAGCTAAACTGTATGACCAGATGCTTGTTCGTGGAAAAGATGGAAAGCTGGTATCTTCACCGGCATTTTCACCGGAGCATGGACCGGTTACCAATGGAAATACATATGAGCAGTCTTTGATCTGGCAGTTATATGAAGATACGATCAAGGCGGCAGAAGTACTTGGAAAAGATGCTGATCTGGTAGCTGAATGGAAAGCAAACCAGGCAGATCTGAAAGGACCAATCGAAGTTGGTGATAGCGGACAGATTAAAGAGTGGTATACAGAGACAACTGTTAATTCAATGGGCGAAGGATATAATCACCGTCATATGTCTCACTTGCTCGGACTTTATCCTGGAGATCTCATCACAGAGGACAATGCAGAATGGTTTGCGGCAGCAAAGGTTTCTATGCAGAACCGTACAGACGTGAGTACCGGATGGGGAATGGCACAGAGAATCAACAGCTGGGCAAGACTTGGTGATGGAAATAAAGCTCTTCAGCTTATTGAGAACCTGTTCAAGAATGGAATCTATGCAAACCTGTTTGATTATCATGAGCCAAAATATTTCCAGATTGATGGAAACTTCGGATATACATCAGGTGTAGCTGAGATGCTTCTGCAGAGCAATGCTGGATATATCAATCTTCTTCCGGCAGTTCCAGACGCTTGGGCTAATGGAAGTGTAGATGGATTGGTTGCACAGGGTAACTTTGAAGTATCTATGAACTGGGCAGATGGAAATGTAAAAACTGCTACAATCCTTTCTAAGAATGGCGGAGAAGCAGTTGTGCAGACTAAGAATGCCTCTCTTGCAACAGTGGTAGACAGTGATGGAAATGTAGTTGATGTGACACCTGTAAAGGAAAACCGTATTTCTTTCGTAACAGAAGCAGGAAAGAGTTATACATTAAAGGACATTCCGACATCCGCTACTGTGACAGCTCCGACAGGACTGACAGCACTTCGTGCAGATGCTGAAAATGTAAACCTTTCCTGGAACGCTGTGACAGCAGAAGAGGGAAGCAATGTAACATATAATGTATACCGTCAGGTAGAAGATGGTGATGTGATCTGCATTGAGACAGGTTTAACAACAACAACTTATAAAGATACAACAGCATACAAGACACTTGGAGCAATGAAATATCAGGTGGCCGCAGTTGTGGATGGAATTGAATCTGAAAAGAGTGCAGTAGTGACTGTGACAGAGCCGATTGGCGCAGGTAAGATTGACAATGCTGATGAAAGAATCGCATATGTAGGTGAATGGGGCAACTGGACACAGGATAAAAATGTCAACTATATGGATACAATTCAATATCTGAATAGTCCAAAGGGCGGAGAGACTGTTACTCTTACATTTAAGGGAACAGGAATCAAGGTGATCGGCTGTACCAATAAAGACAGAGGTAAGATTGAAGTATTTATCGATGGTAAGTCTCAGGGCGTAGTTGATACATATAGTGCAAGTACAGAGCGTCAGAAGGAATACTTTAGCAAAGACGACCTTACAGCAGGAATTCATACAATTCAGCTGAAAGTTCTCAACGAGAAACAGGCTGCAAGTTCTGGTACAAAGATTGAACTTGATGCATTTGAAATTCTGGATTCAACACTGGTAGCACCGACAGGTGTGACAGTAAGCTCCAAATCCGGAATGACTACAGTATCCAAAGCAAACAGCACATTACAGTTAAAAGCAACTGTAGAACCGGAGAATGCAACAGATAAGACAGTTACATGGAGTACGTCTGATGATAGCATTGCAACAGTAGATGATAAAGGATTGGTAACATTCTTAAGTAAGAACGGAACAGTTACTATCACAGCAACATCCGCTGCAGATGCTACAAAGACTGGAACAATTGAACTGAAAGTTGCAATCAAACAGGATGTGGCAGAGGTTGAGACAATCGTAGAAGACGGTAACGTGCCGGCGTCAGGAGACTATGGAACAACAAATAACGCAATCACATGGCATGGAACATGGACAAACTGGGCAGGAGAACGGGAGAAGCATCACGGTGGAACAAAGACAGAGAGTAAAAATACGTCAGACGCTGTAGGAAGTTATTTTGAATATACATTCAATGGAACTGGTGTAGAAGTTTATTCTCAGAAGCATGCTAACTTTGCAAGCTTTGATGTTTATATTGATGGTGAAAAGATTGGAAATTATTCATTAGAGGGATCAAGTAACGGAGATAATCAGCAACTTATCTTCTCAAAGAAAAATCTTGAGAATGGTGAGCACACAATCAAATGTGTGGCAGTAGAGCGTGACGGAAAATATCAGATTAACTTGGACTACTTAAAGATCTTTTCACCAGGTGAAGGTGTAGCAGTTGATAAAGCAGAGCTCCAGACATCAGTTGAGGCAGGAGCAGCACTTGTTAAATCAGAATATGATGAGACAAACTGGAATGCATTTATGGCGGCATATAATGACGCAGTTGAGGTAATGAATAATGCTGATGCAACACAGGAGACTGTTGCTGCAAAGAAAGAAGCATTAGATGCAGCAATCAAAGCACTTGGAGAACCGAAAGTTCCTACAGTAGAAGACCAGACAGGTTCAGCAGTTCTTGTGGAAAGCAAGAAAGTCGTACTGAAATGGACGAAGGTTCCGAAAGCAGCAAAGTATAAAGTAGTTGATGCAGAGAATAGGATTGAAGAGATTGTAAGTGACACAACTTTAACACTGGAAAATCTGAAACCTGGAACAACTTATAACTTCAAAGTATATGCTCTGAATAGTGCAGACGTTGCATCAGAGAAGGCAATTGAGATCAGCAATGTGGCAACAATGGGTGACGGATCAACAAAAGGTGAGATCGAGTCTGTTACAAAGACTCCGGTTAGTGATGATTCTGTAAAACTCACATGGACATTAAAAGAAGGCTCCTCTTTCGCAAACTATGATGTTTATGTAAATGGTGAGTTGAAAGGTAATACGAAAGATCCAGAGTTCACACTTAAGGGTCTGGAGGAAGGAACATGTGTTGTTAAGATTGTTGCAAAGACAGCAGCAGGACAGTCAGCACTTCCAAAGCAGTTTTCTTTTGAAATGAAAAAGAGTGTAAAAGTACTCAGTGTAACAAACCCAGAAGGAATTTCAGTAGAAGAAGGAACTACATTCAAGGAGCTTAAATTACCAAACAAAGTAACTGTCACAGTGACAGGAAACCTGAATGAAGAAGTAGAAGTAACATGGGCAGAAGGTAATTACCAGACAACACCGGGAACTTACACATTGGAAGGAACACTGACAATGGGTAAGAATATGAAAAACCCAGATGGCGTGAAAGCTTCTATTAAAGTAACAGTTACAAAAAAGGCAGAAGAGCCGAAACCAGAAAAAGACGCTGATTACACAGCTGTGAATGCAGCAATGGAAAAAGCAAATAAGATTGACAGAAGTAAATATACAGAAGAAAGTCTGAAAGCTTTGGACGATGCAGTAGCGGCAGTAGAAAAGGGTCTGAAAGAATCCGAGCAGAGCAAAGTTGATGCAATGGCAGCAGCGATTGAGAAAGCGTTAGGTGATCTGGTAGAAAAACCAGTAGTTAAACCAGAAAAAGACGCAGATTATACAGCAGTGAACGCAGCAATAGAAAAAGCAGAAAAGATTGACAGAAGTAAGTATACAGAAGAAAGTCTGAAAGCTTTGGATGATGCAGTAGCAGCGGTAGAAAAGGGTCTGAAAGAATCCAAACAGGATAAAGTTGATGCAATGGCAGAAGCAATCAATAAGGCTTATGCAGCATTAGTTGAGAAACCAGCTGTAGAAGAGGAAGCAGACTACACAGCAGTAAGCGCAGCAATGGAAAAAGCAAAGAAGATTGATAGAAGTAAGTATACAGAAGAAAGTCTGAAAGCTTTGGATGATGCAATCGCAGCAGTAGAAAAAGGTCTGAAAGAATCCGAACAGAGCAAAGTTGATGCAATGGCAGAAGCAATTGAGAAAGCATTAAATGAACTGGTAGAAAAACCAGTGGTAGAACCAGAAAAAGACGCAGATTATACAGCGGTGAATGCAGCTTTGGAAAAAGCAAATAAGATTGACAGAAGTAAATATACAGAAGAAAGTCTGAAAGCTTTAGATGATGCAGTAGCAGCGGTAGAAAAGGGTCTGAAAGAATCCAAACAGGATAAAGTTGATGCAATGGCAGCAGCAATCAATAAGGCATATGCGGAATTGATTGAAAAACCTGCAACTGATAATGATAAGAAAGATGATTCTAAGAAAGATAATTCCAAGAAGAATAATTCTGATAAGAAGTCAGGTGCGGTTAAGACCGGAGATGCAACTCCACTGATCTTGTGGGGAACTGCGACAATACTGGCAGCAGGTGCCAGCGTTACAGTTATTTTACGCAGACGTAAAAGAAGATAAAAATTTTCCTGAAAAGTAAAAGGAAAGAAGTTTTTAAGAATTCTTTCAAAAGAAAGGGCTAGCATGTGCCAGCCCTTTCTTGGTATAAATATATTACTCCCTTTTTATATGTGAATATAATTTACGGTATTGCCTTGGTGACATTCCAACCTTCTTATTAAAGATCTGTGAGAAATAAGATTGGGAAGAGAAACCTGCACTGGAGGCAATCTGTGTTACAGAGAGATCAGAGGTTGTCAAAAGTTCTTTGCATGCTTCGATCCTTCGATCTGCTAAATAGTTGATCGGAGATTGACCAATGCATTCTGTAAAAGAATGTGCCAGATAAAATTTATTGATATGTGTGATCTCAGCTAATAAATCCAATGTAATATTTTGGGAATAGTTTGTATCAATATATCTTTTAGCTAATGCACATTCCTTAGAAAGCTGGAAAGAGGATTCAGAAATAACAGAAAGGTTTTGCTTTCTGGAAATGTATACCAAAAGAACCTCAAGTAATCCGTGACAGACTTTTTCAAATCCGGGTTTTTGTTCTTGAAATTCATGCATCATTAATTGTGCAAAATTAATAAACTGATTTTTATCAGAACCATAACTATAGAAACTATATCCTTTTGAAGCGTCCTGTTCAGGATCATCAAAAGAAAATGCAAGTCCTTCAACGCCAAATACAATGTATTCCATTGGGTTGTTTGGAAGTGTTTTTTCAGTGTGTTCTACATATGGATTGATGATCATTAAATCATCCGTTTTCATAGAAACTTTTTCATCTTCTATGTAGAAGACACCTTCCCCACGCAAAACATAGAAGAGTTCTGAGAATTGATGTGTATGCGGCAGTGAGTTCCAGTCCCCTTCGTATTTAGAAATAGAAATATAGCGAAGCCTAAAATCGTCTCGGCTGTTCGTGGCGGAGCCAAGGTTAATAAATTCATTACTCATAAACAGATCCCCTTAATGTAAGTTAATATTTTATATAAAGATTTTAATTGATTAAATTTTATATAAAATACATGAAAAAGCAATAATTTCAAAGTGAATTCGTAAAAAAGACGAAAAAACAATATAATATCGCTTTTCATTAAACACATTATACATAAAAATATTGAGAAAAACAGTACTTTAGTAATAAAAAAGCAAAAAATATAACAAACCGAGCAACAATGAAATTGATATCCATTGGTGAAAACGTTATACTTTAGTCATGAGATAAGTAAGAATAAAAGTTATTTGGAGGGGAACATATTGATGACGGGAAGATTGACGCTGCCGACAGATGCAGATGTTATTGACGAGACATTACGATTAAAGAATCTCTTGGGAGCAGATGCGTTGAGAGATTGTGACGGAACAGAGATGCCAGAAGAACTTCTGTCAGAGCCGGTTAAGAAATACGCTACTTATTATACAACAAGAAAAGATAATGAGTGGGCAAGTGCCAATCCGGAAGAAATTCAGCAGGAATATTTGATCAGTAACCGTGTGACAGCAAGAGGCGAAACACTTCGTATTCGCTTAATGGAAGGATTTCACACAGAGCAGCTGAAAGTAAATACACTAGATGATCCAAAACGTTGGTGGGAAGTAATTGACCGTACAACAGGGGAGATCGTTCCTACAGATAAATGGGAGTTTGATGAAGCTTCAGGAGAGGTTGAGATTCAGACAAAATCATATCATGAATATACAGTAAGCTTTCTGGCATTCCTTATATGGGATCCGGTACATATGTACAATTTCATTACGAATGATTGGCAGGATACACCACATCAGTTGACATATGATGTGAGACAGCCGAAGACACAGAAGTATGTAAAGGAAAAGCTGAAAAGATGGTGTGAAGAGAATCCGAATATAGATGTTGTTCGATTTACAACATTTTTCCATCAGTTCACATTAACATTTGATGATCAGAAGAGAGAAAAGTACGTTGAGTGGTTCGGATACAGTGCAAGTGTAAGTCCATATATCTTAGAAAAATTTGAAAAATGGGCAGGATATAAATTCCGTCCGGAATTTATCGTGGATCAGGGATATCACAACAGTATGTTCCGCGTACCGAGCAAAGAATTCCGTGACTTTATTGAATTCCAGCAGATTGAAGTTTGTGCACTCGCGAAAGAGCTGGTTGATATTGTTCATTCTTATGGAAAAGAAGCTATGATGTTCCTTGGAGATCACTGGATCGGAACAGAGCCTTATGGTAAATACTTTGCAGGCATCGGACTTGATGCAGTTGTAGGTTCTGTCGGAAGTGGTGTGACACTTCGTATGATTTCTGATATCAAAGGCGTTGATTATACAGAGGGACGTCTCTTACCATACTTCTTCCCGGATGTATTCTGCGAAGGCGGAGATCCGATCGGAGAAGCAAGAGACAACTGGAGAAAAGCAAGACGTGCTCTTCTTCGTTCACCATTAGACAGAATCGGATACGGCGGATACTTAAAACTTGCCAGTAACTGGCCGGGATTCATTGATGAGATCCAGAAAGTTGTTACAGAGTTCCGTCAGATTCATGAGAATATGCAGGGAACACCTTCCTATGTAGCACCATTTAAGGTTGCAATCCTCAACTGTTGGGGAGGACTGAGAAAGTGGATGTCCAATCAGGTACATCACGCAATCTGGCACAGAGAGACTTATTCAGCAGAAGGTGTGCTTGAGTGCTTAAGTGGTATGCCATTCGAAGTTGAATTCATCTCCTTTGATGACGTGAAGAAAGGTATTCCGGAAGACATTGGAGTAATCATCAATGTAGGTGATGCATATACAGCATTTAGTGGAGCTGAAAACTGGATCGATGAAGAAGTTGTAACAAATATTCGTCGCTTTGTTGACGAGGGAGGCGGATTCATCGGAGTTGGTGAACCGACAGCATATCAGCATCAGGGAAGATTCTTCCAGCTGTCAGATGTACTTGGCGTAGATCGTGAGATGTGTTTCTCACTTAATACAGATAAGTATAATGAATTAGATGCAAACCACTTTATTTTAGAGGATATTGAAGGTAAAATAGATTTTGGTGAGGGAACAAGCCGTGTCTATGCACAGGGCAAGAATTACCAGATCCTTGCAATGGATGGAGAATACAGCCAGTTGGTTGTAAATCAATATGGTAAAGGACATAGCGTATATTTTGCAGGTCTTCCATATTCTCCACAGAACTGTAGAATTCTTCTTCGAGCTATTTACTATGCAGCAGGCATGGAAAAAGAGATGAAGCGTTACTATGTAACAAATGTTGATACAGAAGTAACTGTATTCCCAAAAAGTAAAAAGATTGCAGTTATTAATAACTCATCAGAAGCACAGCACACGGATGTATATATCAACGGCAACTGTGTATATGAACTGGATCTTGAGCCGGGCGAGATGCGCTGGGTAGAAGATGTTGAGTAAAGGTAACTTATGAAACGCAAGGGATGCATTTCATATTTTATAAAGCAGTACTTTTAAATGTATAAGGAGGACAAAAAGAACTATGAAAAAGAAAGTATTGAGCGCGCTTTTAGTAGCAGCAATGTCAGTATCTGTACTTGCAGGATGCGGAAGCAAAGCTGACAACAACACAGATGCAAAGAATGATGCATCACAGGAAGAAACATTGAGCGTATGGTGCTGGGACCCGAACTTCAATGTTTACGCAATGAAACAGGCAGAGGCAATCTACCAGAAAGATCATCCGGAATTCAAACTGGATATCCAGGAGAAGGTTTATTCCGATATCGAGACTGCTCTGATCACAGCTGCTGAGGCTGATGATTACAGCACATTACCGGACATCTTCCTGATGCAGGATTATTCCTTCCACAAAAACGTTACAAATTACCCGGGAATCTTTACAGACCTGACAGATTCAGGAATCGCTTTCTCAGACTTCTCTGCAGGAAAGTTAGCTGACTCTACAGTAGACGGAAAGAACTACGGTGTACCATTTGATAACGGTGCTACAATCATGGCAATTCGTAAAGATATGGTTGAAGCAGCCGGACTTTCAGTAGATGACTTCAAAGACACAACATGGTCAGATTTCATTGAAAAAGCTAAAAAAGTAGTTGAGACAAACAACGTTCCAATGCTTACAAGCTCAGGCGGATCTGAGATCATCATCGAGATGCTTCAGTCAGCAGGTGCTTCACCGATGGTAGACGGAAAAGTTGACTTAGTTAACAACAAAGCTCTTAAGAAAGCAATCGAGACATACAAACAGCTCATCGACGAAGGAATCATGGTTGATTACACGGACTGGGATCAGTACATCGCTTCTATGAACAAGGGAACAGCAGCTGGTGTTATCCAGGGATGCTGGATCATGTCTTCTATCCAGGCAGCTGACGATCAGGCTGGAAACTGGTCAATCGTAAACATGCCTAAACTTGATGATGTTGATGGTGCTACAAACTACGCAAACTGTGGTGGAGCAAGCTGGGCAGTATCTTCTAACTGCAAGAACACAGACCTTGCATATGACTTCCTTAAGACAACATTCGGCGGAAGTGTAGAGTTATATGATGACCTTCTTCCAAACGCCGGAGCAATCGCAAGTTACTTACCGGCTGCTGAGTCTGAAGTTTACAATGAGACATCTGATTTCTACGCTGGACAGGCTGTATACAAAGACATCGTAGACTTCGCTGGAAAGGTTCCTGGAATCGACTATGGCGCATACTATTCAGATGTTAGAAGTGCATTAACAGATGCAATCACAAATGTTGTTCAGAACGGCGCTGACATTGATAGTGAGATCAAGAACGCTCAGGATACAGTAGAATTTAATATTGGTGAGTAATCATCAAAGATTAAAAACAGAACGTGCCGGGAGTGCAGTATTGCGTTCCCGGTTCTGTTTTAGGAGAAAAATATGGGAAAAAAGAAAACAAAATTGACTTTAGAAAAAAAGTATAATCTTACCGGATGGGCGTTCCTTCTTCCTGCAGCGATTTTAATATTTGTATTTTGTTTTTATCCAATGGCACAGGCAATTATACTTTCCTTTAAAAAGACAGGAGGAGCATTTACAGGGTTATCCAATTATACCCGAGTTTTCCAGGATAAAACATTTCAGCAATGCTTGTTTAATACCTTCTTTTACTTTTTGATCCAGGTGCCGATCATGCTTGTTTTAGCACTGATCTTAGCACAGCTTTTAAATAGTCCGAAGATTAGAGGAAAAGGTATTTTCCGTACTTTGATCTTCCTTCCGTGTGCAACATCACTTGTATCTTACTCCATGATCTTTAAGTCTTTGTTTGCGCCGGACGGAGTTGTGAACAGAGTGCTTACAGGAATTGGATTATCTTCTGTTGACTGGTTCCAGAGTACATGGCCGGCTCGCTGGGTAATCGTTATTGCCCTGATCTGGAGATGGACAGGATACAATATGGTATTCTATCTTGCAGGATTACAGAATATCGATTATTCCGTATATGAGGCAAGCTACATTGACGGAGCAACACCATTTAAACAGTTCATAAAGATCACAATACCGCTTCTGAAGCCAACGATCCTTATGACAGCGATTATGTCAACTTCAGGAACACTGCAGCTGTTCGACGAGTCTATGAACCTGACAGCAGGTGGACCTGGTAAGTCAACAATGACATTGGCACACTACATCTACAATATTTCCTTTGTAGAGACACCGAAATTTAATTATGCAGCAGCATTGTCTGTATGTATTCTTATAATGGTAGCAATTCTGTCTGCAATTCAGCTGAAAGTAGGTGACAAACGTGACTAAATTGAAATCAATAGTTTCTTATGCAGTGTTGATTATTGCAAGCTTTCTGTCTGCATTTCCACTGTATTACATGCTTTGCGGAGCAACGAACTCAAGCATCGATGTTGTAAGAGGTAAACTCTATCCGGGTACTCATCTGATAGAGAACTTTAAGACACTGGTAGGCATGCAGAATCTTGGACTTGCAATGTATAATTCATTCCGAAATGCGATCATCATTACAGTTGTAGCACTGCTTGTGTGTTCAATCGCCGGATATGGATTCGAGATTTATCATGATAAAGGAAAAGATACTTTAATGAGTATTCTGCTCCTTGCAATGATGCTTCCTTTCGTAGCTATTATGATTCCGCTGTTTAAGATGTTTACTTCATGGGGACTGGTTAATACATGGATCGCACTTGCACTTCCGACAATTTCCACTCCGTTTATGATTATGCTGTTCAGACAGGCAGCTCGTTCATTCCCGCATGATATTATCGAAGCGGCAAGACTTGAGGGATTAAACGAACTTCAGATTTTCTTTAAGATGTTTATCCCTGTTATGAAATCTACTTATGGAGCAGCTATGACTGTAACATTCATGAGTGCGTGGAATAACTACTTATGGCCAACAATCATTTTACAGGACAGCAAGGCGATCACAATGCCGATGCTCGTAGCAAACCTGAAGAGTGGTTATAGCGTTGACTATGGTATGCTCATGCTTGGTGTATTGATTTGTACACTTCCAACAGCAATCATCTTCCTGTGCTTACAGAAGAGTTTTGCAAACGGAATTACAGGAGCGGTAAAATAATGCAGCAGAAATATTGTATAAAACAGGAATGTTTAAGGAAGGCGCAGGGTGCCTTCCTTTTAGCACATAAAATGGGCTTGCTTGATGATCCTTCTATGGAAGGTCTCGAAGCAAGAAGACAGAACCATAATGAAAAGCTGAAAACGATGGAGCAGGAGAAGAAACTGTTCTATGGACCACGTTACTTTTCAGCACCGGCATATTTGCAGTATGAACTGACACGACTGAAACTGGATTTTGTCCAGCCTGGTGAGGCAGTTCAGAAGACCGGATTATGTCCAAATTTTACAGAGCAGGAAAAGAAAGCTTTTTATGATCAGAACATGGATTTATTCGGTCGATATTTCGGAGATCTCTTTACTTATGAAGAGGTAGAACAGATTATTGAAAAAAGATTACGGGAGGATGCATATGACAAGCTTATCGAAGACGTATTACGTGAGTTCGAAGACGGGGAATGATTCGAACGATGGACTGACAAGCGAGAGTGCATTCGCCAGTCTTTTTGCAATCAATCATAGAAGTCTGCAGCCGGGAGATCAGGTACTACTTGAACGTGGATGTGTGTTTCATGGACAGTATCTTCATGTGACTGATAGCGGAAGCGAAGAGGCACCAATCGTGATCGGAGCTTATGGAGAAGGAGATGCACCGCGTATTGAGGCTTGCGGACAGGGAATCTGGTATCAGAATTATGGGGCTCCACTGGATTCACCGACCCATGTGTATCATGGATATGTATCTTCTGCAGTTCTGCTGTATGATGCAGAATATATCATTGTAGAAAATCTGGAGATTACAAATGAAGCGGATGAAATTATCGGAGAGTACTATTCCCTTGGAGACAAGATGAACCGCACAGGTGTTGCTGTTGTAGCAAAAGACAAAGGCGTACGACACGGTATCACACTGCGTAATCTGCTGATTCATGATGTGAATGGGAATGTATATGATAAGCATATGAATAACGGTGGTATCTATATGACTGCACTTCGTCCGGAATGTGAAGAGGTTACAGGAGTTGCCCGTTATAAAGATGTCACAGTTGAGAGGTGCTTTGTGTATCAGGTGAGTCGTTGGGGAATTGCTGTCGGATACACTTATGCACATGAGAAGTTCCAGGGAGCAGAACTGGATGAGGCAATCTTCTTGAAATATGGACATGAGAATATACGAATTTGCGATAATTATGTAAAGGCGGCAGGTGGTGATGGCATTACATCCATGTATGCACTTCGTCCGCTTGTGGAACATAATATGACAGATTCCATTGCCTGCGAGATCAATGACAGGATCTATAGTGAACCGGCGGATCGATTAGGAAAGGTGGCAGCGGCTATTTGGCCTTGGAAATGTAAGGATGCATTGTTCCGATATAATGAAGGCGCTGATACAAGACTGAATCAAGACGGTATGGCATATGATGCAGATTCCGGTGATGGAACAATTTATGAGTATAATTACAGCAGACAGAACGAAGGCGGATGCGTGATGTTCTGCTTGCAGGAAGCGATTCATAATACATTCCGTAACAATGTCAGCTTCGATGACCTTGGAGGAACGATCAGTCCCGCAGAGAATCCGGATGCACTGATCCGGGATAATATTTTTTATGTAAGAAAAGGCGTACCATTCGTTCGTAAAAACATGGATGGCGGTAATTATACATTAGAGAAGAATCAGATTGTTGATTTGGAAAACTAAAAATCCAATGCTAAAAAAGGCTATGAAAAAATCATTTTTTCATGGTCTTTTTTTAATGGAAATAAATAAAAAAGAAATTTCTGTTTAGTTCCGAATTAGACAAAAATGGTATGAAAATCAACTAAAAAAAACGAGCCGAAAAAAAACCAGATTGCTATAATGAAGTTAATGTGGATAAAAAGAATCTATGTGAAGATAAAACAAAAATTCAAATAGGAAGGGCGCAGGATTTATGAAGAATCGAAAGAAGCAATTCCTAAAGCTTGGAATCATTATATTGGCGATTGTCGTTACAGGAATTGTTGTCGGAATCATTCAATATAAAAAGGCAAATCAATTCGATCTTACTGTTGCGGAACACGTGATTAGCAAAAAAGAGTATCTGAACTGTATGAAAGCAGTTGAATATGATACAAAGATACAGATTCAGCAGGAGTATGGCGCTATATATGAAGATGACTTCTGGAAAAAACAGTATGATGGAAAACACGGGTATGAAATTCTGGCTGATAATACAGTAGAAGAGTTGAAACACATTCATGCTGTTTACGATCTTGCAAAAGAACAGGGAGATATCACAGACAGCAGTTATGAAGCACTGGAAAAACGCTGGAAAGATGAAAATGCAGAGCGAAGTGAGAAAGTAGAAAAAGGCGAAGTAATCTACGGGCTTAAAGAATATACGTTTCAGCTTTATCTGGATTATGAAATCAGCACGTTAAAAGAAAAGTACTGTAACGATACCAATCGTGAAGGTATGAAACTGACAGAGGATGAAATACAGGAACACTATCAAAGCCGAGAGTGGATCTTTGGAGACAGCGATGAAAATGCAGACCTTGAGATGGCAAGGATCGCGGTCGAAAGAGAACTGCGTGAGCAGAAGTATGATGATATGATCACGCAGCGTGAAACAGGTTCTCAGGTAGTAGGTAACATGGAGAATGTAAACCGATTAACCTTGAAGAATATACAATAATGGAGGGAGAAAGGCTATGAAGAAAAAATGGATGAGTCGTACGCTGGCCCTTGCGCTTGCTGGAACAACAGTTGCATCAATGGTGCCGACAGTTCCGGTTAATGCAAAGGAGCATGCTGCGACAGGAACAACTTATTACGTTGATTCAAAAGATGGAAACGACAGTAATGCGGGAACTTCTGAAAGCAAGGCATTCAAAACACTTGATAAGGTGAATGACCTCAACCTTGAGCCGGGAGACAATGTTCTTCTGAAAAAGGGATCTGTATTTGAGGATCAGGCTCTTAAGTTCACAAAAGAGGACAGCGGTACTGCAGAAGCACCGGTAAAGATATCTACTTATGGAAAGGGAGATAGACCAAAGATCAATACAAATGGTCATGGGTTATGGGAGTTAAACTATGGTACTCCGCTGGATAACCAGAACCATAAATGGAAAGGTACGGTATCTTCCAGTATTTTAATTGAAGATGCTGAATACCTTGAAATCGAAGGTCTGGAACTGACCAACGACAGAAAGAGTGCAACCGATACTGAAAAAGATAAAGCATATAATGATGCATACGCAATGGACAGAACCGGTGTTGCCGGGGTTGCAAAAGACAATGGAACGGTAGATCATATCGTATTAAATGATCTTTATATCCATGATGTAACAGGAAACGTTTATAACAAACATATGACAAACGGTGGTATCTATTTCATCGTTGCAAAACCAACGAATGAAGGCGAAACCGGAATCGCAAGATACAATGATATCCAGATCAGAAACTGTTCTCTGAATACTGTAAACCGTTGGGGAATTGCAGTTGGATATACCTATCAGTGGAGACAGTTCACAACAGGTGCATTGTCAGATGCAGTGATGGAAAAATATGCGTCCTCTAATGTAGTAATTGAGAACAACTACTTAAATCATGTAGGTGGTGATGCAATCACAACAATGTATCTTGACAGACCGTTGATTCAGTATAATGTGTCTGAGAATGGTTCAGAGCAGATTAATACTACTGATTATTCACAGCAGCAGCCAAGATTGGATGCAAATGGTAATGAAATCGGAAAACAGAATGTTGGGGCAGGACGTGTGGCAGCAGGTATCTGGCCATGGAAATGTAAAAATGCGATTTTCCAATATAATGAATGTTTTACAACATTGAATGCATCAAAAGGAAATGGCGATGGACAGCCATGGGATGCTGACTATGGCGACGGAACAAACTACCAGTACAACTACAGCCATGGTAATACAGCAAGTACCATCATGTTCTGTGGTCCAGAGTCCATCAATAATACATTCCGTTATAATATCAGTCAGTATGAAGATATGGGACCTCTGGATCCGGCCGGTAACTCTGGAAACTGCCAGGTTTACAACAATACGTTCTATATCAAAGAAGGTCTCAATACCATCTGGCACAGAAGCCATGGCAATGGCGGTCCTGTAGATATGGAAAATAATATTTTCTACTTCGCAGGTAATACACCGGTTACAGTAAACGACTGGAATCCTAGCGGAAATAAGACCTTCAGCAATAACTTATTTTACAACGTAAGCACCTATCCGAATGATGCAAATGCTGTAAAAGTGAATGCAGGGACAGAAGTACTTGTGAATCCAGGTTCCGGTCCGGATTCTGTAGCAGAAGATAAAGCAGTAAGAAAACATGAAGATCCAAATGCAACAACCGTATTTGACGGATACAAACTTGCAGAAAACTCTCCTGCAATCAATGCCGGTAAAGTCGTAGTTGACAGAAATGGTTATAGCATCGATCACGATTTCTTCGGACATGCGATCACAGCAGTACCGGAGATCGGAGCAGCGGAAAGTGATGCAGTAGCAGCACTTGTACTGAGATCCAATATGTATACTGTTTCCGGAACAAACGTAAGTGACCTTCCGAAAAATACAACAGTAGAAGACTTCCTTAAAAACGTTATCATCGATGCAGGTGTTACCGTTACGATCAAAGAGGGGGAGAAGGAACTTACTGCAACAGATATCGTAAAAGGAGGAGCAACAATCATCCTTTCTTACGAAGGAATGGAAAGTGTAACTTATACAGTTGTTGCAAGTTCGGATAAAGAATTAAAAGATTGTTACTATGAAGTAAAAGGAACAACCATGAGCGTTCCTTATACAGACAAAAATCCGGCTACCGTAAAAGAAGTGAAAGCAAATATCACAGTAGCAGACACAGCAACGGTTTCTGTATTAAACGGCGAAAACGAACTGGCAGATACAGATAACGTAGCAGCAGGAATGATTCTTCGTATCACTGCTGAAAACGGAGATACAAACGATTATATAATCGCTCAGAAAAATACATACAACTGGACGTTAGATTATGTAAATGGACAGCAGGGAAATGTCTGGTTCGGCCAGATGAAAAGAGGAACCGGCGACTGGGCAAACATGACAGAAGTTGACAGCGATAGATGGCCAAACTGGGCAGTAAATACTTACTATGGTCCTGGTATTGATGCACCACAGGGAACAATTACAACAACAAATGCATCTGTTCACGGTTTACTTTCTGCACCGCCAAGCACAGATATCTCTACAGCAATGTCATACAGAGTACCAAAGAGCGGAACAGTATCATTCAAAGTTAGAGATGGCGAGCCATATCTTCGTCAGGATGGAAATACAAATGGAACAGTTACATTAAGCCTCTATGTAAATGGAACAGAGAAGAAGAGCTTGACACTTACAACCAGTAAGAAGAAAGAAGAAAACTGGGAAAAGGCAGAAGAAATCGAAGTAACTCAAGGCGACATGATCCGTGTAGTTGCAAAAAGTAACGGAAATCCAACAAAACCATCTGCTCATATTACACCGATTATTACTTACGTAGATAAAGCGGCTGCAGATAAAAAAGCCCCAACAGTTCCGGCAAATGTGAAAGCATCTGAGATTGTTCATACAGGAGCCAAGCTCACTTGGACAGCATCAGAAGATAACGTAGAAGTAGCCGGATACAATGTATACCTGAACGGTGAGATAGTAAATGCGGAACTTATCACAGAAACAGAGTATAATCTGACAGGCCTTACAGCAAATAAAGAGTACAACGTAACAGTAACAGCAGTGGATGCTGCAGGAAATGAGTCTGATAAATCAGAAGCAGCGACATTTACAACACTGAAGGAAGCAGATCTTACAGCTCTTACAGCAACAATTGCTGAGGCAGAAAAAGTTCTTACAGCAGAAGATAAAGATAAATATTCTGAAGCAGCTCTTGTAGAACTTCAGGAACTTGTAGATGCAGGAAAGCTGTTAACAGCAACATCTACTCAGGAAGCTGTAGATAAGATGAAAGATGAAATCACAGCAAAACTTGCTGACATCCAGACACAGTTTACAATCACAGCAACAGCAGGTGAAGGCGGAAAGATTGAACTGAAAGACGAGGTCAAAGAGAAAGCAAAAGACGAAACAAGTTACGAAACAAAAGCTTATAAAGGAACATCTAAAGTGTTCACAATCACTCCTGACAAGGGATATCATATTGAAAGTATTACAGTTGATGAGACAGACGTAAAAGATATTGTAAAAGAGTATACTTTCAAAGATATAACAGAAGACCACACAATTGCTGTAACATTTGCAAAAGATGGACTTACAGTAGCAAAAGAAAACCTGCTTGCAACAATTAATACAGCAAAAGAAAAACTTGCAGAGAAAGATGCTTATACTCCAGAATCTGTAAAAGAACTTGAAGAAGCTGTAGAAGCTGCACAGAAGGTTTATGATAAGGAAGATGCTACTAAGGAAGAAGTAGACGCAGCAGAGAAAGCAGTCCAGGCAGCACAGAAAGCTCTTGTTAAGAAAGAGACACCGAAGCCGGAAGCACCTGTTAAGAAGGATGAACTGAAAGCTGCAGTAGAAGACGCAACAAAGGTTGTAGGAGATACAGAGCAGTATACAGAAGAGTCCCTGAAAACCCTTCAGGCAGCAATCGATGCAGCAAACAAAGTGGTTGACAATGAAAAAGCAACACAGGCTGAAGTAGACGAAGCACTGAAAGCAGTCAAAGCAGCACAGAAGGCTCTTGTGAAGAAAGAGACACCGAAGCCGGAAGCGCCAGCTGCAAAAGACGAGCTTAAGAATACTGTCAAAGAAGCAAAAGAGCTTGTAGAAGCAAAAGATCAGTATACAGAAGAGTCACTTGCAGCCCTTCAGGCAGCGATCGATGAAGCAAATGCAGTACTGGATAACCCAGAGGCAACACAGGCAGAGATCGATGCAGCAGTGAAAGCAGTCAAAGAAGCAAAAGCAGCTCTGAAAGTAAAAGAAGATAAGAAAGATGACAATAAGAAGGATGACAGCAATAACGGAACATTCAACAATGGTTCATCTAACAACGGATCATCCAATGCAGGATCTACTAATACTGGATCAGGCAACAAAGGTACTACAAGTACTGGAAACAATACATCAAATGCAGTGAAGACTGGAGATACAACAAATGTAGTAACATGGTTGTTCGCTTTAGCAGCATCGGCAGCTGCAGGACTTGGTGTAGTAAAACGTAAAAAAGAGGATTAAGAAACACTTAACCTTGGCTTTATAAAAGGAAAAAATTAGTTCAAACAGGCGGGAGTCAGGAAGTCCTGATTCCTGCCCGTATGAATAATGAGGAGGAACAAAATGAAGAAAAAGACCGTTTCAATGTTTATGGGCCTTGTTCTTGGAGTGACGACTGTATTTAGTTCGATTGGGCCTGCGGTTGTAACTGTATCTGCCGCTGAAATTGGAGTGACAGATACTAACTGTAAAGATAATAAAACAGCAGAACCAAAATCGGACGATGTTGTACCAGATGCAAATCAGTATAAATATCAGAAGGATGAACTTGCAGCATTCTGTCACTTTGGACCAAATACATTCAATGAAATTGAATGGGGAGAGCATTACGGAGATAAAAAACCGAGTGAAATCTTTACATTGAAAGATAACTTTGATGCAGACACACTCGTACGTACATTAAAGAATGCAGGATTCAAGAAACTCATTATAACAGCGAAGCATCATGATGGTTTCTGTATCTGGCCGAGTGCATATACAGACTATGATGCAGAGGCAGCAGGGTATAAAGGAGATATTCTTGAGGAGATATCTACTGCGTGTACAAACTATGATATGGACATGGGACTTTACCTGTCTCCATGGGATATTCATGAGCCATCTTACGGATATTATGATGCCAATGGAAAACCGACAAGCAAGGAAAATGACGTATTAGATTATAATGAATATTATAACAATCAGTTAGAAGAAATTCTTGGAAATTCAAAGTACGGCAATAACGGACATTTTGTTGAAGTATGGATGGATGGAGCCAAAGGAAGCGGTGCCAATGCACAGGACTATGAGTTTACAAAATGGTTTGATACAATCCAGAAACACCAGGGAAAAAAGGCAGGCAAGGATGCTGACTGTATGTTATTCGGAGCTCAGGCATATACAACCGTTCGCTGGATCGGAAATGAAGACGGTGTAGCTTTTGAGGATACCTGGGCAAAGTCAAATGTCAATTATGACAATAATACTATTGACAGCAATGGAAGTACACCTTATTCCAAAGGATATGAAAATGGTAATAAATGGACAGTTCCGGAGTGTGACGGACGTATTACATCCGGATGGTTCTGGGGAACTCAAAAGAAGACTCCGAAGACAATTACACAGCTTGCTAACATGTACTTTGATTCTGTAGGACATAATGCAACCATGCTTCTGAATGTACCGCCGAATAACCAAGGTACAGTAGATCAGCCGATTCTGAAAAGAATAGAGGAATTCGGTCAGAATGTGGAAGAGTCTTTCAGAACCAATCTGGCAAAAGCAGAAGGAACCACAATTGTAGCATCTGATGTTCGTGGCAATGATGCGAAATTTAAACCGGGCAATGTGGTAGACAGTGACGATTCTACTTACTGGACAACAAATGATGGTAAAACAAGCGGAAGTCTTACTATTAAGTGGAATACAGCGAAAAAGTTTGATGTGGTTTCATTCGAAGAAGCAATTCAAAAAGGACAGCACATCAACAGCTATAAAGTTGAGTACAAAGCGTCTGACGATGCACAGTGGCAGACACTGAAAAGCGGAAAAACTGTTGGTGCAAAGAGACTGGTTAGAACAGCTCCGGTATCAGCAACTCAGGTGAAGATTACAGTAGGAACATCAAACGGAAAAGTACCGATGTTGAGTGAAGTTGGTGTATACAAAGCAAGCGAAGGATTCCAGCTGGCAGGAGCAGCGCCGGAAGGAATGGATACAACAAGTGTTAATGAGACAAGTAAGTTTACATTTAGCTCCACAGGATGGAATCCTCAGACAGGAAGCCAGTACATCAACGGACAGAATACATGGTCCAATAAAGCAGGTGCAGAGTTTACTTACAAATTTAGCGGAACAAAAGTATATCTGATGGGTACAACAGATCCAGGTCATGGTCAAGCGGATGTTTATATTGATGGTAAGCTAGTAGAAACAATTAATACACATGCAGAAAGCAGATCCACAGGAGCAAAAATCTTCGAATCTGAAGATTTAGAGGATAAAGAGCATACATTAAAACTTGTAGCAAAGACAAATGCTGCAATCGGTGTAGAAGCGGCTTACGTAATCAACAATGGTGGCGTAGGAATGATCGAACTTGAGAATTCTGCATACACAATGAATGAAGAATCTTCACTGGATGTAAAAATCAAACGTGTAGGTGGAACAACAGGAACAATCACAGCTAAGATCCAGCCAAATCCGGGAAGTGCAATTCAGGATGACTTTGATACCGAGTTTTTGCCAACTGTTACATTAAATGATGGCGAATCAGAAAAAATCGTTACAGTAGCGAAGACAAAACGAAATACCAATCTGACCGGAGATCGCGTATTTTCAATTGAGCTGACAGAAAAAACACCGAAGAATGCAATTATCGGATTTAACGGTTCTGCAAGAATCACAATCAAAGATGCAGATGGAATCACAAAAGATAAACTTCAGACATTGGTTACGAATTCAGCGGCATTGGAATCACATCTTTATTCAGATGGATGGGATGTATTTGCTAAAGCATTGAAGACAGCTCAGGAAGTAGTGGCAAATGAGAATGCAACAGATGCAACAATCAGAAGCGCATACACAGAACTGGAAAGTGCAAAAAATGCATTAGTAGCACGTGAAAAATATACAGAAGCAGACAGATTCCACTTCTTATGGAAAACAGGAACAAGTGCTAAGCTGGAAGCGGAATTTGCGACAGAGTTAAATAATAGCAACGCTTCAGATTCTGATCCGAATTGGCCGATGAAGATTGCAGATAATAGCGATGCAAGTAATGGAAAATTTGTCACAGATATGGCATTCAAAGATGTTTTGAAATATGCTTATCATGCAGACAAAGCAGGCACCTATCATGTGGTTATGAGATATCGCAGTGGTTCCGATAAAAATGCAAAAAATGGTATCAAAATCACAGAGCAAAATGGAAAAATTGTAGAAAAAACAATAGAAGTTAATCCGACAAAAGAAGGAAGTAATGTTGTTTTTGGAGAGATAGAATTTGATATTGAAGTGGGAACACCTGGAGATGGAATGATTTCCATCACAGCACCGAATACCAATAAAGGTCCTGGAATCGACTACTTCATCATTAGCCCGAATAGTGTTAAATTAGAAAAATTTGCCATCACAGCTACAGCCGGCGAAGGTGGAACTATCACAGCTGAGAGTCTTACAGAAGGCAAAGTAGACGTAACAGAAGGCGAAAGCGCAACATTTACAATTACTCCGAATTCAGGATATGAAATCGCAGATGTAAAAGTTGATGGAAATTCCGTAGGAAAGAAAACTTCTTACACATTTAGTGATGTGGATAAAGCACATAAAATTGAGGCAACATTTGCATTTGCAAATTATACAGCAGAAAATCCATTTAAACTCCCAGAAACAAAGGGCGTAACAAGCACACTGGAAGCAGAACATGCTACAGAATTGATCAATAGCAATGATTCAGATTCTGATCCGAACTGGCCGCTTACAATTACTTCTGAGGGCTGGGCAAGTAATGGAAAATTCCTGAACTGTATGGCATACAAAGATTATGCTAAGTACGCTTATACAGCAAACGTTCCTGGAATTTATAAAGTAACAGGTACTTATCGTGCAGGAGCACTGAATAAACTTGCATTTTCTGAGGAAGGAAGTAAGATTGAGGCAGCGCAGGTAGAATGTCCGTCAACAAAAGAAGGTAACAACTTAACTGTGAAGACATTCGAACTTAACATTGAAGTAAAAACTGCAGGAACAGGAACTTTGGTTCTTACAGCACCGGACACAAACAAAGCTCCACAGCTTGATAAACTGGATATTCAATTGATAAGAACTGCAAGTGAAGCAGACCTTACAGAACTTACAGCAACGATTGCTGAGGCAGAAGAAATTCTTAATGCAGAAGATAAAGATAAATATTCAGCAACAGCTCTTGTAGAACTTCAGAAGATGGTAAACGATGGAAAGGCATTCACAGAAAACACATCTCAGGCAGATGTAGATGCGAAGAAAGCAGAAATCAAAGCAAAGATTGCTGACATCCAGACACAGTTTACAATCACAGCAACAGCAGGTGAAGGCGGAAAGATTGCACCGGAAGCCACAACAACAGTTTATAAGGGAACATCCAAAGTGTTCACAATCACTCCTGACAAGGGATACCATATTGAAAGTATTACAGTGGACGGAGAAAATGTAGAAACTATTGCAACAGAGTATGCTTTCGAAGATATTGTTGCAAATCATACAATTGAAGTAACATTTGCAAAAGATGAGCTTACAATTGCGAAAGAAAATCTGTTAGCAACAATTAATACAGCAAACAAAAAACTTGCAGAGACAGAGCAATACACACCGTCATCTTTGAAAGATCTTGACGATGCAGTCAAAGCTGCGCAGGCTATTTACGACGATCCAAATGCTGATCAGGATAAAGTAGATGAAGCAAAGAAAAATGTAGAAGATAAGATGAAAGCTCTGAAAGAGAAAGCAAAGAAAGATGCTCTGAAGCTTGCAATTACAGCAGCAGAAGGCGATGCCGCATTAGTTGACAAATACACAGAAGAGTCTATCGAGAAGCTTCAGAAAGCAATCGATGAAGCAAAAGAAGTATTAGCTGATGAGAATGCATCACAGGAAAAAGTAGACGCAGCAGAGAAAGCAGTCAAAGCAGCACAGAAGGCTCTTGTTGAGAAAGAGACACCGAAGCCGGAGGCACCTGTTAAGAAGGATGAACTGAAAGCTGCAGTAGAAGATGCAACAAAGGTTGTAGGAGATACAGAGCAGTATACAGAAGAGTCCCTTGCAGCACTTCAGGCAGCAATTGATGATGCGAATGCAGTACTGGATAATCCAGAAGCAACACAGGCTGAGATCGATGCAGCAGTGAAGGCAGTAAAAGAAGCAAAAGAAGCTCTGAAAGTAAAAGAAGACAAGAAAGACGACAACAATAAGGGCGACGACAAGAAGGATGATGACAAGAAAGATGACAATAAAAAGGATGACAGCAACAGCGGAACATCCAACAATGGTTCATCTAATGGCGGATCAAACAATAACGGATCATCCAACAAGAATACTACAAGCATTGTCAATAAGACATCAAATGCAGTAAAAACAGGTGATTCAGCAAATGTAGCAGGTGTAGCAGGAGTTACAATCCTCTGTCTGGCAACAGGAATTGTTGTTGTACTGATTAAAAGAAAGAGAATAAGATAAAATGGTTGTGGTTATGATTTAGAAGAAAGCATAGAATTGTAAAAAGAAAATTGGTATAGAAGAACAACTAATCAGAAAAACCCAGGAGTAAAATCCTGGGTTTTTGATTAGTTATTTAATTAAAAACGTCTTCCTGTATTGAGAAGGTTTTGCATTAATAATGCTTCCAAAGACTTTAGAATAGTGCTGAGAGTCTTTGAATCCAACCTGCAGTGCGATTTCCGTTAAGGTTAAAGTGGTGTCTTGCATTAGATCGATGGAGCGATTAATACGATAAATATTAATATAGTTTGATAATGTGACCCCCATATAACTCTTGAAAAGTTTACTTAGATAACGGACGGAAATATGCAATTGTTGTGCAATGTCTTCTTGTAAAATTTTTGTAGCGTAATGTGTCTGAATATAATTCAATGTATAAGCTACATAACTGTTTTGAAGTTGAGGCTCTCCATGTTCACGTTCATGTACAAGCTCTGTGTGATCAAGAATATAGAGCATCAGGTTCATAAGAGCAACATTAAGATTAGCGGCTGTAAACAGACTGTCAGAGGAAGTATGCAAATCAATCAATTTCTGAAGATGCTTATCAATCGTTTCATCAGAGATGAGTCGATAATAAAAATGTGAAGAAAATAATACAGCATGAAGAAGCGTAATCGGGAATATTCCATCATTATCAAGAATGATAGTTGAAAACATATCAGGGTTGAAATGTATATGCTGAAACTCGCAATCTGAAGTATCATTCAGATAAAAAGAATGCACCATATCAGGAAGGATCATAATAAAGTCACCTTTTGTACAATGCAGGGTTTCTGATTGAATATCCATATAACATTCTCCGGAAAGAATTCGATAAATCTCAATATTAGTATGTAAGTGTCGACCGAATGTATAACCTGCCTTTCGATACGACACAACTGCTCCTGATAAAATAGAATCAGATAGAGACATCTGTTTAGAAACAGTATTTTTGGGGGAAGAGTCGGAAGTCCTACCGGGGTGAGTTAGAAGATTCGATCCAGTTTGTTCAGTATGATTTTTTGTCATAAATTTATGCCTCCATAATTAAGTGAAAGATAAACCAAATTAAAATCTATTATAACACAAATATAAGAAAAACGCACAAAAAAATATATAAATTTACGATAAATTCATAAATTTTATAGAGCGTTTTCTGAGGAGAAGTCCTAGACAATGAGGAAAAATCACATAAATAGAAAGTGTCTCACATGTGAGATTGTTGCTTTTATCAATTCCAATCCATTTGCGCAAGTAAAGATTAATGCAAAGATGTTTTGTAAGGAGAAGAAAAAACAGAGGTAACCCAAAATGGGCAAATTTCAGATAACAAAAAAATAAGAGAAATCCTTGAATCAAGGATTTCTCTTACATTCTATCAATGCGGAAGAGGAGACTTGAACTCCCACAGGATAAAACTCCCACTAGAACCTGAATCTAGCGCGTCTGCCATTCCGCCACTTCCGCTCGACACAAACTATCTTATCATAGAGCCTGCGTTTTGTAAAGTCTAAAAATTAAATTCTATATATTGTTCGAATAATTCAGATTTATCAGAAAATTTTAATAAAGTTTTTATTGACTCCGTGATGGATTTGTATTATAGTTTCTCGTTGATATTTTGAAGAAAAAATAACAGTGGGAGGAAGAGATATATGACATTTTATCAGGAGTTACAGCTCAGTTCAGTTGCATCTAAGCAGCTGATCAAAGCGACAGAAGACAAGAAGGAAAGGCGCAGGCACATTCTTATTTATAACTTTAAAGTCTATCTTGTAATGGCATTTTGTGTGGCGGTAGTTTCTTTATACAGTCATTTCACAGGGAATAACAACAGTGTAGTAGGCGTTACAGTGCTTCTTGCGGTGCTTGTTCTTCGACAGGCAGATTTTGGAATTCGTACAACGCACGGATTGGCCTCCATCGTCGGAATCTTTGGAATATTGATTGCAGGACCGAAGCTTTCGAACATGGTGACACCGGTTCCGGCATTCTTTATTAATATAGTATGTATTTTGCTTCTTATGATTCTGGGATGTCACAATGTGATCATGTACAATCATTCTACATTTGTTCTTGGATATCTTCTTCTCCAGGGATATGATGTGACTGGACAGGAGTACTTGTATCGTGTGGCTGGCCTTTTGGTTGGAATGGTATTGTGTATGGCAATCTTCTATAAGAATCAGAAGAACAGACCGTATAGAAGATCATTTCTTGATTTGTTCCGCGAGTTCGATATCAGCTCCGCAAGAAACAGATGGTACATTCGTCTTTCACTGGTTGTTTCCAGTGCAATGTTATTCATGTCACTGCTTGGACTTCCGAGAGCAATGTGGGCGGGGATCGCAAGTATGTCTGTTTGTCTTCCATTCCCAGATGACTGTAAAGAGCGGGCAGGAAAGAGAGCTGCATTTAATATAGTAGGATGTCTGTTATTTGTTGTCCTGTATTTGGTGCTTCCGAAGTCAATGTATCCATACATCGGAATGATCGGAGGAATTGGAGTCGGATATTCTGCAGGGTATGCATGGCAGACAGCGTTTAATACATTTGGAGCATTATCGATCGCGTCCGGTTTGTTCGGAATGCCGTATGCGGTAGCGCTTCGTATTGGGGCAAATGTATTTGGCGCGGTATACACGATGGCTTGCAATAAGATTCTGCCTAGACTGGCAGCAGTGTTTGAGCAGAGAAGAGAACAGGTTAGTGAATAATCTAAGTTGTTTGAAATAGTAATTTATTCGAATAAAAATGGAGTGAGAACTGAGGCAATATAATTCACCTCAGTATCTCACTCCATTTTTCGTACAAACGATCCAGTGACCAGGCGGCATTGGCCGGGCTGGTGGAAGGAAGCACAAGGATGTCTCTTTTGGTCAGCGGCTGCTGATATTTCTTATAAAGAGCTCCGGCTTTATTTCCATTTGCATAGATTTGTCGAATCTGACAATGATCTAAGATTTGTTTCAAATCAGTTGGTGTCACATTCTTGATACTGCTGTCACTGGAGCCTTTGATGTCACAGCTTTGAATAACATCCCAGATGGCGATATGGTGGCGGAGCAACATGGCCGTTTTCTCTTCAACTGTCTGCGGAGTTTCCTCCTCACAAAGTTTCGCCAACAATTTCCAGAATCGATTTTGTTTATGTCCGTAATAGAAATTATTTTCCCGTGATTTTACAGAAGGAAGAGTTCCAAGAATCAGAATCTTGGAGTCTTCATTATATATTGGTTCAAAGGAATGGGTAATGTGTTCATATTCCATGGTTGTGCTCACTTTCTGATGGTTTGGAGTAAGTTTTATAACAAGTATAGTGTCTTGAGGAGATTGTGTCAATGATACTGTTTGCGTTGCTGGTCGCACACCGTGTGAACAGTAACTGCTACAAAGCGCAACGCCGCGTTTACACAAAGGTTGCTTTTACCTGCGTAATGGATTATACTAGTCTGACAGGGAATTTTGAAACGGAGGATTTTACAATGAAAATTGCAGTAACTTATGACAACGGAAATATTTTCCAGCATTTTGGAAAGACAGAGACTTTCAAAGTGTACGAAGTAGAAGATAATAAGGTGGTTTCCAGTGAAGTGATCGGTTCTAATGGGGAAGGACACGGAGCACTGGCAGGACTGCTTGCAGGACAGAATGTAGATGTTCTGATCTGTGGAGGAATCGGCGGAGGTGCACAGACTGCACTTGCAGAAGCTGGTGTTGAATTATGTTCAGGAGCACAGGGAGATGCGGATCAGGCAGTAGAGGCATACCTGAAAGGTGAGCTTGTATCCAGAGGAGCTACATGTGATCATCATCACCATGAGGAAGGACATTCCTGTGGAGATCATGAAGAGGGACATTCTTGTGGAAGCAGCTGCGGTGGCGGATGCGGATCACACACTACAATGGAAGGAAAGAATGTTGGAAAGAAATGCCGTACACATTACAAAGGAACATTCAATGACGGAACTCAGTTTGATTCTTCTTATGACCGCGGAGAGCCGCTTGAGTTCGTATGTGGTGCAGGACAGATGATCAAAGGATTTGATGCAGCAGTAGCTGATATGGAAGTTGGTCAGGTAGTGGACATCCATCTGATGCCGGAAGAAGCTTATGGAATGCCGAATCCGGAAGCTATCTTCACAGTAGAGATTGCAGAACTCCCGGGATCTGAAGACCTTGAAGTGGGACAGCAGGTTTACCTGTCCAATCAGTATGGACAGCCATTTCCGGTAAAGGTAACAGCTAAGGAAGAGACAACAATCACTTTCGATGCAAACCATGAGATGGCAGGAAAAGAACTGAACTTCAAGATTGAGCTTGTATCAGTAGAATAAAAAGTGAATAGAAGTAATTAGAAATTCTACTAAGAAATATCTAATAAGAAACATAAAGAGAGGGCAGTGCTTCAACGATTGAGAAATCGTAAAGTACTGCCCTCTCTCTGTAATTGCAGGTAAAGATTTAAATTGCTACGGATTTACACTATCACTCACAATCTTTCCATCCATAATGCGGACAACACGGTCAACCTGATTGGCAATTTCATCATCATGTGTAATGATAATAACTGTTCTTCCAGACTTATGAAGGTCTTTCAGAATATTCATGATCTCGATAGTCGACTTACTGTCCAGGTTACCGGTCGGTTCATCGGCAAGGATGATCGGCGGCTGTGCGGCAATTGCTCTGGCTACAGCGACACGCTGCTGCTGTCCACCGGAAAGCTGGTTCGGTCTGTGATCCATACGGTTTTCCAGTCCAACTTTCGACAGTGCTTCCCCGGCAATCTCTTTTCGCTGCTGCTTTCCAAGTCCGCGGTAAATCAGTGGGAGTTCTACATTTCCAAGTGCATCCAGGTTTGGAATCAGGTTGAATCCCTGAAAGATGAAGCCGATCTTGTGATTGCGGATATCAGACAGTTCATTGTCTGAGAGATTGGCAACATCTTTTCCGTCCAGAAAATATTCCCCGGAATCAGGTGTGTCGAGACAGCCGAGCATATTCATAAATGTAGATTTACCAGAACCGGAATGTCCGACAATGGCAATAAATTCCCCCTGGTTGATCTCAAGAGAAACATCATCCAGTGCGCGGACTTCATTTTCTCCCGGGTTGTAAATCTTGTACATATTTTTAACACGAATGAGTGGCTCCATAATAACCTCCTTAAAAAATAAAATAAATAACTCAATAAGAATTTTAATTTCCAAAATAAGCATTGAGTCCAAGAACCAGACCATCAGCCAGACTGTTTAGTGTGGAATCACTGTGGTCAGAGCTTGCATTTCCAAGTTCCATATCAACAGACGGAATTGTACTATAAGAAGTCTGTGTCAGATCAATATTCATAGAACCATTTTGGTAAATGGTCATTCCTTCTGTACGAAGTCCTTCTACAAGAGAGGCCCCAAGTGCATCATGTTCCTGCCAGTGGGAAGCGACAGGTTCCATACTTTTCAGACGATCCGGCACGGAAATGTAGAAACAGCCTTTGTCATATCCCAATCCATCTCCATCCCAGTGGAGTGAGATGTGACAGTCGGCTACATTGTTACAGAGTACGGTGCGGGCAACGTTATCAAGCTGGACATCGTCGCTATTTCTTACCATAAGGACATCATATCCTTGAGCAAGCAGCTTATCTTTCAGAATTTGAGCCATCTGAAGTGTAACAGTGCTTTCAGCAGTTCCATCGTTAAATGTCATTCCACCGGAAACTGCAGTCGCATAAGTTGCACCCTGAGCAGTGCTTCCGCCGGTTGTCTTTGGAGAACCATCCGGGTGACACTGTGTCTTTACAGAAGCACCACCGGAAGTTCCATGTCCGGCATTCACGCCGACGACGATATCCTTGCGGTCAGAATCTGCAAGATAAATAGTAGCTGTTCCAGAATTGATTGCAGAAAAGTCTGCGTATTGCCAGGAAGGGTCAAAGCTGATCTCCTGTCCATTACTGTAAAGAGCCGCTGCGCCGGTCAGTAGTTCCTGCTGAGTTACGGATTCAGATTCAGAAGCAGATGGGGTGGCGGCATCAGCAGAAGAAGTTTCATCTACAGTTTCATTTTCAGAATCTGATGAGATAGAAAAATCATCCGCTGTCTTGGGTGGTGCCTTAGTACCCTGCGCCTGCGCTGTGTCCGTACTGGATTTGTGCTGTATGCTACCGCATCCGGTCAGGCAGCAACACAGGAGAACGGCACAAGAGAATCGAAAAAATAGGTTTTTCAATTTCAATCTCCTTTATGATAAATATTACTGTTCTCATTGTATCATAATCATTTTCCAAATAGGGAAAATTCAGATAAAATTAAGGTTTCAAAAAGGAAAATATAATGTAAAAAATTCAAGGCGATTGCATAATCATTTTGATTGCGATAGACTACAAGAGAAAGAATATCATAGTTAGGGAATTTTGCCTGCCAATAGCATATAGTGTGGCGGGAGTTCTAGTGCTACGCAATTCGCATAATCATAATATACGAGGACAATATATATGGAAGAACAACAAGAAAAAACGCAAGGGAAAAAACAAGATAAAAAATTGTGGAAGATTTTCTGGTCAACCTTTTACTTAAGTGCGTTCACATTTGGTGGAGGTTATGTGATCGTCAGCCTGATGAAGAAAAAGTTCGTAGATGAATATCATTGGATTGAAGAAGAAGAAATGTTGGATCTTGTGGCGATCGCGCAGTCGGCACCGGGAGCAATCGCAGTGAACGGAGCAATCGTGATCGGATATAAACTGGCTGGAATTGCGGGGATTCTGACAGCAATTGCCGGGACAGTAATCCCACCATTTCTTATTATATCGATACTTTCTGCCGGTTATCAGGCATTTCGAAGTAACCAGATCATCAGCTTAATGCTCGAAGGAATGCAGGCCGGAGTGGGCGCCGTGATCGCATCTGTGACATATGACATGGGTGCCGGAATCGTGAAGAAGAAAGATGCTTTGTCATACGTACTTATGGTCGGGGCATTTATAGCTTCCTGCATATTTGAGGTAAATGTAGTCTATGTGATTCTGATCTGTGGAATTGTCGGAGTACTCCGCGCATTAATTGAGAAAAAAATCACGAAGAAAGGAAGTGAAGGGAAATGATTTATTTGAAATTGTTTTTAAGCTTTCTTCAGATTGGAATGTTCAGCTTTGGCGGCGGTTATGCGGCGATGCCTCTGATTCAAGAACAGGTAGTGTCGCAGCACGACTGGCTTACGATGACAGAATTCACAGATTTGATCACGATTTCCCAGATGACACCTGGGCCAATTGCGATCAATGCGGCAACATTTGTCGGCAGTAAGATTGCGGGAGTTCCGGGATCTGTTGCGGCGACTTGTGGGTGCATTCTGCCGTCTTGTATTATCGTAACTTTGATCGCATGGTTTTATTTAAGATATAAGAAAATGAAAATGTTCCAGAGCGTGCTGGAATCCCTAAGACCGGCAGTTGTTGCACTGATTGCATCCGCAGGTATCGCAATTCTGCACACTGCATTTTGGACAGATGGAATTGTGCAGTTTGCGGCGACAAAATGGTTTATGGTGGTGATCTTTGGAATCTGTTTGTTATTGCTTCGTAAGACAAAACTGAATCCGGTGGTTGTGATGATGCTTGCCGGAGTGATGAACGTGGCAGTAAGATATGCAGCCGGATAAAATAGCGAATCCATGCAGGTTCCGGTAAAGAAATGCGAATAGGTGAAAAATATGAAGACTTATGTGGAAAACATTTCAAAGTTCATGGTATATTGTGAATAACTTTCATGGTATACTGTACATACGTTGTAAAGATAAGAACAGGAGAGCGAAATGAGCGAACAGAACAATCAGAACACACAAGAATCACAGACACCGCACAAGCGTCGTGTGAGATATAAAGGAAAATACCCGAAGAAATTCGAGGAGAAATATAAAGAGTTACAGCCGGAGAAATACAAGGATACAATCGCGCATGTAATCCAGAAGGGAAATACTCCTGCCGGAATGCACATTTCTATCATGGTAAATGAGATCCTGGATTTTCTGAAAATCCAGCCGGGTGAGACTGGATTCGATGCGACACTCGGATACGGTGGACATACGAAAGCAATGCTGGAATGTCTGAAAGGTGAGGGGCATATCTATGCAACAGATGTTGACCCGGAAGAGTCTGCGAAGACAAGAAAACGTCTGGCAGATCAGGGATTCGGAGAAGACATTTTAAGTATCCGTCTGCAGAACTTCTGCACGATCGATGAGATTGCAAAAGAAGTTGGCGGATTTGATTTTATCCTTGCGGACCTCGGAGTTTCCTCCATGCAGATCGACAATCCGAAGAGAGGATTTTCCTTCAAAGTTGACGGACCGCTGGATTTGCGATTGAACCAGGAGAAAGGCATCAGCGCAGCAGAGCGCCTGGATAACATTTCCGAGGAAGAACTCGCCGGAATGCTTTACGAAAATTCAGACGAGCCATACTGCGAAGAACTGGCGAAAGCAATTACAAATGAGATTCGCAGAGGCAATCGCATCGATACAACAACAAAGCTTAGAAATGTGATTGAGAAGACTTTGGATTTCCTTCCGAATAATAAAGAAAAGAAAGACATTATCAAGAAGACTTGCCAGAGAACATTCCAGGCACTTCGTATTGATGTCAATAATGAGTTCGAAGTGCTGTACGAATTCATGGAGAAGCTTCCGGGAGCGTTGAAACCGGGCGGAAGAGTAGCGATTCTTACCTTCCATTCCGGCGAGGATAAGCTTGTAAAGAAAGCACTCAAAGCAGGATATAAAGAAGGAATCTATTCCGAATATGCGAGAGATGTGGTACGTCCGTCAGCACAGGAATGTGCACAGAACGGAAGAGCAAGATCTACGAAGATGCGCTGGGCCGTGAAGGCGGAATAGTTGACTTCAATATAATGAAATGTTATAGTTAGTCAGAAATAATAGCGTTCGGTGCTGTTTGATCAGAGAATATATTTCCATATCCTGATTGAAACAGGTAAAAGGGAAACAGGTGCAAGACCTGTACGAACTCGTCACTGTGAGCAGAGATGCGGTCTTCTTAGAAATTAGATTTCAGAAGACCGCTCCTATACAGACAAGTGTGGAGAGTCCGCACATCCACTGGGAGACCGGGAAGGTGTTCTGTATAGAAGATCTGTAAGTCAGGAAACCTGCCGGCCGTTGGTGCGGGGAATATACGAATTCCAGATCACGAGTAATTGATTGTACCGAAAAAATCATTCATTCGATTCAAGATAATTCTATCCATTTTCCGTATTTTATAATTCACAACTTAATAGGAGACAAAAAAGAAATGAAAAATAAGAGCAGATGGCTTGCGCTTATGCTGACAGGTTCTATGATGATTTCACCATTGTCTTATACAAGAACATATGCGGCAGAAAATGAGCAGCAGTATGAGACAAATTTACAGGAAACTGATGAGGTGGAAGAAGCTGATCTAGATAAGAAACAAGATGAGAGTCAGACAGAAGACGCAGGAAATGTTAAAGAAGATAAAAGAAATGACGATTTAACAAAAGAAGATCAGACAGAGGAATCTGATAAAGTTGATAATTCTTCGGATAAATCAGATAATCAGAATTCAATCGAAGCAGAAACAAAACCAAATTTAGAGAATAACTCAGAAAATAACTCAGAAGAGAAAGATACAGAAACCACCGGGAAAAATCCAGGCACAACTGTCTCAGATCAGGTTGCGGACGAAAAAACTGATAACAAGGATACACAGATAAAAGATGAGACAGGCAAGTCAGAACCTTCTATGGATTCTAACGATTCTACGAATACTCCGGAACCGGAACTTCCGCCATTGCAGGAGGCTCCTTCTGTAACAGGAGAATCTGTGAAAGTAGTAAAAGAAGGCGCTGAAGAGTTCAAGATGTTCAAGGTCAGTGAATCAACAGTTGTTGAAAAGGATGGCGAACTTGATATTACGATCAAGACAAACAACACAGGATTTGATGCGCTATATCTTGGTTCAAAAGATGACTTGTTGAAAGCAGCTGTTATAGAAGGAACAAAGGATGAAGAAGGTGCATGGACATTTCATTTCAATGTGCCGAAAGAAAAAGCAGGTCAGACAATTCCGGTATCTTTGAGAAAGTCAAAAGATCAGACCTGGTATGACAAACAGTACTTATGGATGTACATTCCGAATCCGGGAGAAACCTCAACACCGGATCCGGTACCAACGCCAACACCGACACCGGAAGCAACAGTAGCAAACGGAATCTACAGTATGAACGTAACTTCCAGTTCTTCCATGTTTAAAGTAGTGGATTGTATCCTGACAGCAAAAGACGGAAAAATGAGTGCCGTGCTTACATTAAGCGGAACCGGTTACGGCTATCTGTATATGGGAACAAAGGAAGAGGCTGCAAGCGCAGATCAGTCATCCTGGATTCCATATCAGGTGAATGAAGAAGGAAAATATACTTATACTGTTCCGGTAGAAGCGTTGGATAAGGAAATCGCAGTAGCAGCATATTCCATTAAAAAAGGAATCTGGTATGACAGAACGCTGGCTTTCCAGTCAGAGACAATGAAGAAGATTGCCGATCTTAATTCTACAGATTCTGAGAATAAAGGTGATTCCGGAAACAACGGAAACACAGGAAATTCCGGAACTACTGGTGGTTCCAACAATACAGGTAATACAGGAACAAACAATTCTGCTTTCCCAGGCGGTTCTGTATCTGGAACTAATTCAGGAAAAACAGATGGAAATGACGGAAAAGCAGATAATGTATCGAAATACGAATCCGATACAAGTGGTTCTACTTCTCATGTAGACAGTGGAACAACACTGAAAGACGGTGTATATACTCCGGACCGTTTTACCTGGTCAGGTGGAACAGGTAAGGTTCAGATTACTTGTAATAAAGTGACGATCCAGAATGGACAGGCTTATGCAACACTCGTGTTCAGCAGTGATCATTATCAGTATGTGAAAGCGAATGGAAATAAGTATTACACAACAAAGGGCGGCGGATCAGCGACAGCTGTTATCCCAGTTGCGTTGAATCAGAACAATAAGATTATTGGAATGACAGATAAAATGTCTGTTGCACATGAGATAGAATATACGATTTTCATTTATCTTGCAGCGGCGAATGGAGGAACATCTGCAAACGGAACAGATGCTTCAACAAGCAATAACCAGAAGCTGGATGAACAAGCACCTGAAATTATAGGTTTGGAATATCAGTCAGAAACAAAGCTTGACTATGCAGAATATTTCAAGATTTATCATTATGATCAGGGGATTGTACTTCTTGAAATCGATATGACGAAGGACACAGTAAGAGACCCTGAAAAAGCAGAGGAAACAAAGTCTGAAAATGAGAAGTCTGCAGAAGATAAAGAGAAGTCTTCCAAGAAGAAAGTAGCTTCTGTTACGATCAATAGATCAGAAGATTCTAAGAACTCAGATGCAGAAAGCAAAGTAGATGCTTCTGTCGAGGAATCCGCAGCTTCGGATAACAACGGCACAAGCGAACAGGAACTGGCAGCAGAGCTTTACAAGGGAAATGTTGTGAAATATCTGATCGTTCCGGAGGATGTGGAAGTTCCGGTTGGTCTTGAGCAGGATATGATCATTGTGAAAAAACCGACAGATCATACTTATGCAGAGTCTGATGAGATTCTGAATATGATGAAAGATCTCGATCTTCTTGATAATATTGCGGCAGTTGGAATGAAGAGCAAAGACTGTACAGTATCCGAGATTGCTGATAAGATGAAAGCAAAAGACGGAGAGAAGAATGCTGAAGTTGCATATGCAGGAACAGCGGACAAGCTGAAGTTGAAGAACCTTGTGAAGAGTGAAGTGAATCTTGCTCTGTTCTCCGGCGATATTCTTCCAAGAGAAGATTCTGAGGAAAATGCAGCGAAAGATACTGACAAAAAAGCAGATAAAGACAGTAAAGATACGAAAGAGACTCTGACAGTAGAAGAGCAGACAGAAAAGTTTGAAAATCTGACAGAGAAGCTTGCGACACTTGGAATTCCGGTACTCGTTGATCGTTCTTCCGAGGAAAAGACAGAACTTGGAAAGCAGGAGTGGATCAAGGTTTACGGTGTTCTCTACGGATGTGAAGAGCTGACGAATAAGAAGTTTGATGCGGCAGTAGCAGCGGCAGAGAAATAGGAGAGAAAAATAGAATGAAGATAAGAAGATGCAGAATCACAGCGTTAATGCTTTCAGCTGCACTTCTGCTCGGAGGCTGCGGTTCTACCGCAGCCTCCGGTGGAAACAGCGGTAATAATTCAGCAGGTACAGATGTAACAAAGGATAAGACCAAAGATGCAGCCGACAAGACAAAAAAAGCACCGGAGATCGAAGGGCTTACCTATGAATCTACAATGGATCTGACTTACGCGACAGAATTCGATGTATACTATTATAAGGACGGATATAAGTTGATCGATGTCCATGAAGATAAGCAATATCTGATTGTTCCGGAAGGAAAAGAAGAACCGGAAGATCTGGAGGATGATATTGTTGTGATCCAGCAGCCGACAGAGAATATTTATATGGCGGCGACAGCATCCATGTCTCTGTTTGATGCAATCGGCGGAATTGACAAGGTGAAATTCTCCGGGCTTGAGGCTTCCGGCTGGTATGTAGAGAGTGCAAAGGAAGCAATGGAATCCGGAGCGATGACATTTGCGGGAAAATACAGCGAACCGGATTATGAGACTCTCGTTGACGGAGACTGTGATCTGGCAATCGAATCAACGATGATCCTTCATACACCGAAAGTACAGGAAATGATCGAAGATCTTGGGATTCCGGTATTTGTAGACTACTCCAGTTATGAGTCACATCCGCTTGGAAGAACCGAGTGGATCAAGCTTTATGGGGCATTTCTGAATAAAGAGGAAGAAGCGGATACATTTTTTGACCAGCAGGCTCATGTAATCGAGGAACTGAAAGGATTCGAGAACACGGAAAAGACGGTTGCTTATTTCTATGTGAGTACAGATGGTTCAATCGTTGTGAGAAAATCTGACGATTATATTCCGTCAATGATCGAAATCGCAGGTGGAAGATATGCGTTCAAAGATCTGAAGAATCCGGACAGCAACGCACCATCTGTTAAACTGACGATGGAGGAATTCTATGCGACTGCTGTAGATGCAGATTATCTGATCTACAACGGGACGATCGACGGACAGATAAATAGTATCAGTGAGTTGGAAGCAAAGAATGAATTGTTCTCTGAATTCAAGGCGGTGAAAGACGGAAATGTCTGGTATACCGGAAAGAACTTATATCAGGCAACAGATACAGTCGGAGAGCTGATCAAAGATATGCATCTGATGCTGACAGACGGTGATGCATCTCAGATGACATTTCTTGAAAAGATGGAGTAGAAGAATGGAGCAGACAAGTTTTCATCAGGAAAATTTCAGACGGCGTACAAGATACACAGCGGTATTTCTGATTCTTGCAGCAATATTTTGTGTTGTGACAGTGCTAAATATCAATACCGGAAATGTTCATATTCCGGTGCCTAAGATTCTGCGCATTCTCTTTCTGAAAGAAGGAGCGGCGACAGAGTACAATATTATATGGAAGATCCGTCTTCCGAGAATTCTGATGGCAGCGCTGCTTGGTGGTGCATTGTCTCTTTCAGGCTTTTTGCTGCAGACATTTTTTTCTAATCCTATTGCCGGACCTTTCGTTCTCGGAATTTCTTCCGGAGCGAAAATGGTCGTGGCACTTACAATGATCGTGTATTTGAAATATATCGGAAGATTTTCTTCGTATACACTGATTCTTGCAGCATTTATCGGGTCGCTGATCTCGACAGGATTTATCCTTCTGATGTCGAAAAAAGTGCAGCATATGGCGTCTCTTCTTGTCGGGGGGATCATGATCGGATATATCTGTTCGGCTATCACGGATTTTGTTGTGACATTTGCGGATGATTCTGATATTGTGAATCTGCACGGGTGGTCACAGGGAAGTTTTTCCGGAATGAGCTGGAGCAATATTCGTGTGGCAGCAGTGGTTGTCGGACTTGCGGTGCTGTTTACATTTTTCCTGTCCAAACCAATCAGTGCATATCAATTGGGAGAAGCATATGCGCAGAGTATGGGAGTCAACATCAAGACGTTTCGCGTGATTTTGATCTTGCTTTCCAGTATTCTGTCAGCGTGTGTGACAGCATTTGCGGGACCAATTTCCTTCGTGGGAATCGCAGTTCCGTTTCTTGCAAGGAAGGCATTTGGAACGTCAAAACCGATCGTGGTCATACCGGGAACGTTCTTTATGGGAGCTGTGTTCTGTATGATCTGTGACTTGATCGCACGAATGGCACTGGCACCGGTAGAATTGAATATCAGTACGGTGACTTCTATTCTGGGTGCACCGATCGTTATCTATATGATGATACCGAAGGGAGGAAGAAAATAAGATGGCAGATTATTATTTTCAAATGAAAGACCTGTCGGTAGGTTATAATGGAAACTCCCTGATTCGTGATATTAACATCGGGATCAACAAGGGGGAGATCGTGACTTTGATCGGGCCGAATGGTTCAGGAAAGTCAACGATTTTAAAAAGTATTACAAGACAGCTGAAAGTCGTTGGAGGAAATGTATTTTTTGACGATACTTCTCTTCTGAAACTGCCGTACAAAGAGCTTGCGTCTAAGATGGCGGTCGTGTTGACGGATCGGATCAAGACAGAGTTGATGACTTGTCATGATATTGTGGCGACCGGACGCTATCCTTACACAGGACGACTTGGAATTCTGACGCAGGAAGATGAATGTCTGGTGGAAGAGGCGATGCAGGCGGTGCATGCGCAGGAGCTCGGCAACCGTGATTTTAATGCGATTAGTGACGGACAGAAGCAGCGCGTTCTGCTGGCGAGAGCAATCTGTCAGGACCCGGATGTGATCGTTTTAGATGAGCCGACTTCATTCCTGGATGTAAAATATAAGTTGGAGCTGTTGTCTATCCTTGAGCGGATGGCAAGGCAGAAGAAGATTACGGTGATTATGTCTCTTCATGAAATCGATCTGGCACAGAAGATTTCAGATAAGATCATCTGTGTCAAAGGCGAGACGATTTCACATTACGGAAGCCCGGAAGAAGTATTTACAGAAGAAATCATTCGCGAATTGTATGGAATCAATAATGGGTATTTTGACCCGCTTTTTGGAAGTATTGAACTTCCTGCGCCGGAGGGTGAGCCGGAAGTGTTCGTGATCTCTTCCGGCGGAACTGGAATCCCGGTTTATCGAAGACTTCAGAAGGAGCACATCCCGTTTGCGGCAGGTATTTTATATGAAAATAATATGGATTACCGGCTGGCAAGATTACTTGCGGCAGAAGTGATCACGGAAGAACCGTTTGAGGAGATTCGGGAAGAAACGCTTCAGAAAGCATTTGAGACAATAGGGAAATGTAAGCGTGTGATCAATGCCGGAGTGAAGATCGGAACATGGAATATAGGGATTGAGAGATTGCTTGAAAGAGCAGAAATAGAAGGGAAATTATAAAAACGTATAAAAATGAGCCGAGATAGCATTTTAAATGTGTTTTAAAAAGCGCTGTCAACGCTCTTTTTTGTTGCTATTCATGATTGTGAATGGTAGAATAGAACAGTATAGGCTATAAAAAAGATGGGAAAATAGCAGTACAGACTGTTATGTGATGGGAGGCAATTTATGAGTAACAATGGACAATCAGCAAAGAGAGCAAGCTTCTCGGGTAAAATCGGATATGTGCTTGCTGTTGCAGGCTCAGCAGTCGGCCTGGGAAATATCTGGAGATTTCCGTATCTGGCTGCGAAATATGGAGGGGGAATCTTCCTTCTCGTTTATCTGGTTCTGACCGTATCTTTTGGATATGTTCTGATCATGTCAGAGACAGCACTTGGAAGAATGACAAGAAAAAGTCCGGTTGGAGCTTTTCAGACATTTGGTAAGACGAAATCATTCAAGATCGGTGGATGGCTCAACGCAGTGATCCCGATGCTGATCGTACCGTACTATAGTTCGATCGGTGGATGGGTTATTAAGTATCTGGTAGAGTATCTGAAAGGAAATGTGCAGACCGTTGCACAGGATGGATATTTTACAAGTTTTATTTCAGATTCCATTCAGGTGGAAGTATGGTTTATCGTATTTGCCGTTCTTGTATTCTGCGTTATCCTTGCAGGAGTTGAGAATGGTATAGAGCGAGTATCTAAGATTATGATGCCAATCCTTGTTATTCTTGCGGTTATCGTAGCAATTTATTCTGTAACAAGACCAGGAGCAATTGAAGGTGTGAAGTATTTCCTGATTCCGAATCCGAAGCACTTCTCAGCAATGACGGTTGTTGCGGCAATGGGACAGATGTTCTATTCCCTGTCAATCGCAATGGGAATTTTGTATACATATGGTTCTTATATTGGTAAAGACGTTGATCTTGAGAAGAGTACAACACAGGTTGAGATTTTCGATACAGCAATCGCAATGCTCGCAGGACTTATGATCATTCCGGCTGTATTTGCATTCTCCGGTGGTAATCCGGATGACCTGCAGGCAGGACCGTCTCTGATGTTCATTACACTTCCGAAGGTATTCGCAAGTATGGGCGTTGGAAGGCTGGCTGGTATCCTGTTCTTCATATTGGTACTTCTTGCAGCAGTGACAAGTGCAATCTCACTTCTGGAGACAAGCGTATCTACATTCCAGGATGAACTTCACTGGAGCAGACCGAAATGCTGTATCCTTATGGCTGCTGTTATGCTTATAATCGGAACCTTATCTTCTATGGGATATGGAGTATTGAGCTTTATTCAGATTTTCGGAATGGCATGTCTGGATTTCTTCGATTTCCTGACAAATTCCGTGATGATGCCGCTTGCAGCACTTGCAACATGCTTCTTGATCGTTCGTACCGTTGGATTTGACAAGATTGCAAGGGAGATTGAGCAGTCATCTGCATTTAAGAGAAAGAAGTTATATATGTTCTTTATGAAATATCTGGCACCGATCTGCCTGATTATTATATTATTAAGTTCTATTGCAAATGTATTGGGAATTATTTCTATGTAATGGAAAATGCTTGTTAAAATAGACAAGTAATCTTGCTGTAAATCTACCTGCATGGTATAATATGGCTAGACTTGTAAAGTTTAGAAACAGTTCAGCCATACAACGAAGTGGTCATAAACTGACGGTCTTACGTTGTATGGCTGAATTGCAATAATTTTACATTTTAAGTAAATAATAGGAGTGATTAAGATGTATCAGGAAGAGTATAAGCGCTGGATGACAGCAGACCTGGAAGACGCAGATCTGATGCCTGAATTAGCAAAAATCGAGGGAAATGATGATGAGATCAAGGAGCGTTTCGCAGTTGCGCTGAAGTTTGGAACAGCCGGACTTCGTGGTGTTCTTGGAGCAGGAACAAACAGAATGAATATCTACGTTGTTCGTCAGGCTACACAAGGACTTGCCAACTGGGTAAAGACACAGGGCGGTACACAGACAGTAGCGATCAGCTACGACAGCCGTCTCAAGAGTGATGTGTTTGCGAAGACAGCAGCAGGAGTTCTTGCAGCGAACGGAATTAAAGTAAGAATTTACGATGCTCTGATGCCGGTACCGGCACTTTCATTTGCAACACGTTATTATAACTGTAACGCAGGTGTTATGGTAACAGCATCCCACAACCCGGCGAAGTATAACGGATATAAGGCATACGGACCGGATGGATGCCAGATGACAGATGATGCAGCAGCAATCGTATACGAAGAGATCCAGAAGACAGATGTACTTACAGGTGCGAAGTATATGTCTTTTGCTCAGGGAGTTGAAGAAGGTCTGATCCGTTTCGTAGGAGATGACTGTAAGGATGCATTGTATGAGGCAATCGAGTCCCGTCAGGTTCGTCCGGGTCTGTGCAAGAGTGCAGGACTGAAGCTTGTATACAGCCCACTGAATGGATCTGGATTAGTACCGGTAACACGTGTACTTAAAGACATCGGAATCACAGATGTAACAATCGTACCGGAGCAGGAGTACCCGAATGGATATTTCACAACATGCAGCTACCCGAACCCAGAGATCTTTGCAGCACTTGAGCTAGGACTGAATCTTGCGAAAGAGACAGGCGCAGACCTCATGCTTGCAACAGACCCAGATGCAGACCGTGTAGGAATCGCTATGAAGTGCCCGGACGGATCCTATGAGCTTGTTTCAGGAAATGAAGTCGGAGTTCTTCTTCTTGACTACATCGCAGCAGGACGCATCGAGAAAGGCACAATGCCTGAGAAACCGGTAGCAGTGAAATCTCTCGTATCTACACCACTTGCAGATGCAGTTGCAGAGCATTACGGAGTAGAGCTTCGCAACGTACTGACAGGATTCAAATGGATCGGAGATCAGATTGCGAACCTCGAGGCAGCAAGAGAAGTTGACCGTTTTATCTTCGGATTTGAAGAGAGCTACGGATACCTTGCAGGACCTTATGTACGTGATAAAGATGCAATCATCGGATCTATGCTGATCTGTGAGATGGCCGCTTACTACAGAAGCATCGGAAGCTCACTGAAACAGAGACTGGAAGAGATCTACGCACAGTATGGACGTTATCTCAACAAGATCGATAGTTTTGAATTCCCGGGACTGAGCGGAATGGATAAGATGTCAGGAATCATGGAAAATCTTCGTAAGAATCCTCTGGAAGAGATTGCAGGATACAAAGTAGCCAGCGTGATCGATTACGAGAAGACAGAAGAAACAGGACTTCCGAAGGCTAACGTACTTGTTTACAAACTGGAGAACAACGAGACAGTAATCGTTCGTCCATCCGGAACAGAGCCGAAGATCAAGATCTACTACACAACACTTGGTAAAGATCTTGCAGAGGCAGAAGCTGAGAAAGAGAAGCTTGCAGAAGCACTGAAACCTATTATGGAATAATAGAAGACGGGAAAGGGGATCAGATATCTGGTCTCCTTTTTCACTGTCGCAAAAAATAAGTAGTAAATATGTAGCATATATGTTAAAATCAATACATTACAGTAAAGTAATAAAGTGATTAGAGAATGAAACAGATGGAGGAATATTACGATGTATATAACATGTCTTGATGTAGAGGGAGTACTTGTACCGGAGATCTGGATTGCATTCGCAGAGGCGAGTGGAATTCCGGAACTCAAGAAGACAACAAGAGACGAACCTGACTATGATAAACTGATGAATTGGAGACTTGGAATTCTGAAAGAGCATGGTCTTGGACTGAAAGAGATCCAGGAGACAATCGCAAAGATCGATCCGCTTCCGGGAGCGAGAGAGTTCTTAGATAAGCTCCGCACATTTAGCCAGGTAATCCTGATCAGTGATACATTTACACAGTTTGCCACACCGCTGATGGAGAAACTCGGATGGCCGACACTGTTCTGCAACAGTTTGGAAGTAGCTGAGGATGGCGAGATCACAGGATTCAAGATGCGCGTAGAGCAGTCTAAACTGAGTACTGTGAAAGCACTGCAGTCTATCGGATTCGACACGATCGCAAGCGGAGATTCCTACAATGACCTTGGCATGATCCAGGCAAGTAAGGCAGGATTCTTGTTCCGCAGCACAGAGCAGATCAAAGCAGATCATCCGGAACTTCCGGCATATGAGACTTATGATGAGCTTCTGACAGCAATTAAAGACGCAATGAAATAGAGGATGAAAATACTAAAAAGCATCTGCACAGCCTGAATTGGCCGGTTGCAGATGTTTTTTTATATGTTAGGAAAGTTCTTTCCTAACATATAAAAAAACGCTCCGCTTAGGATGTGCACTGCGGCGTACAAGGTAGGCGTCGCAAGCGACCGCCGCAGGCGCAAGAATGTGACGAGCACATTCTTTGTTCTATATAGATTAATGTAGAAAATCATGATAAGATAGAAAGACAAAGAAGTATTAGCAGAATCAGCAGTATAGAAAAATGGAATCTGTAAGATTGGATGAATAAACAGGAAAGGACTACAACCAACATGTTATACGATGAAATCATGAAGATAGTGACACTGGCAGGGGAACTGATGCTTCAGGCACAGGACGAGGAACTGACAGTTTTTGATAAAGAAGGAACCGCAAACTTTGTGACAAAGCATGACAAGGAGATTCAGTTTTATCTGATCCAGAATCTGCGTCAGCTTATACCGGAAGCGACATTCCTTGCAGAGGAAGACGGGATGCAGCAGGAACTTGGAGATGGCTATTGTTTCATTATAGATCCGATTGACGGAACGACGAACTTTATTTTTGATTACAAGCATAGTTGCATTTCAGTTGGATTGACAAAGTTTGGAAGAATGCTGTTTGGCTGTGTTTACAACCCTTACACAAGAGAAATGTATTCCGCTGTGAAAGGTGAAGGGGCGAAGCTGAACGGAAAAGAGATTCACTGTTCGGATAAAGGACTTGCAGATAATCTGGTTGCATTCGGAACTGCACGGTATCAGACAGAAGATACAGACAGAATCTTTGACCATGCGAAGAAGCTGTATCTGAACAGCCTTGGAATTCGTGCCGGTGGTTCTGCAGCACTTGATATCTGCCGTGTGGCATCCGGTGCAAATGGAGTCTATCTTGAACTGATGCTGTATCCGTGGGATTATGCGGCAGCATCACTGATCGTGATGGAAGCCGGAGGGTTTATCTCAACAGCAGAGGGTGGGATGATCACGTTGGATCAGCCGTGTTCCATCCTGGCAGCAGGACGGCAGTGCTGGAAGGAAGCAAGCCAGTTGTTGAGTGAATAATCAGAAGAATGGAATAGAGAGAAAAAATAGAAAGGAACTGAATTCATATGTTTACGCATGAGATGATAAAGTCTTTTAATCAGTTGGAGATGGATGTATATAATTACATTATCAGCAATGAAGAGAAAGTAGTATATATGAAAGTACGTGAACTGGCAGAGGAGGTTCATGTTTCGACAACGACGATCCTTCGCTTTTGTAAAAAGGTAGGATGCGAGGGATATTCTGAATTCCGTTTGAAATTAAAACAGGAAGTCAACAGCAAAGAACAGAAGAAAATCAATATGGATCTTACTGCGGTTAAAGATTTCTTTGAGAGGGTGCAGACACAGGCATTTGCTGAGAATATCCAGGAAGCTGTGAAGTTGCTTACAAAGGCATCGTCAATTATATTTGTAGGTGTGGGGAATTCTTCTATTATAGGAAAGTATGGGGCAAGATATTTTAATAATGTAGGCTGGTTTTCATTTGCTATTGATGATCCATTTACTCCGGTATTTCGTGGAAAAGGTGAGAGAACAGCTACAATCGCATTGTCTGTATCAGGAGAGACGGAACAGACACTGATGTTGGCAGAAAAGTTGAAAAGAAGAGGGAGCAGCCTGATATCTATTACAAATAAGGCAAACTGTTCTTTGGCGAAGATGAGTGACTGCAATATAAATTATTATGTTTCAGAGTATAAAAAAGACGAAAATTATGATCTGACATCCCAAATGGCAGTCGTTTTTATTTTGGAATTAATCGGAAGAGAATTGGAGGGCGTCCATAACGATACAGATGATCTGTTTCAAAATGATATGGAAGACTTATTTCATTAAGGTTGTAGAATGTAATGGTACGAATAGTAACCAGATAAGTAACAAAAAAAACAGAATACACGAAAAAGTATCATAATATACAAAAAAGGAAAAGGAAAACAGTGCATTTTACACAATAAAGTAGAATGCCCTGTTTTTTTTATGTAACAAATTCCGTCCATATGGAACGGAAACCAGAAACAGGAAAAAGTACTGACAAAATGGAAAATGCCTGTTATACTAGCACCATCAAAACAAACGAGAAAAAATTAGGGAGGAAACAATCATGGTAATTCGATTATTTTGTGCAGCAGGAATGTCAACAAGTCTTCTGGTAAAGAAGATGGAAGAGGCAGCAAAGGAAAAAGGAAAAGATGCTGATATCGCAGCATATCCATTTACAGATATGGAACGCATGATTGAAGGCGTGGATGTAGCACTGCTCGGACCGCAGGTAGGATATCAGCTTGCCAGAGCAAAAGAGATCTGTGATCCAAAAGGGGTTCCGGTAGATGTGATCCCAATGCAGGATTATGGAATGTGCAATGGAATGAATGTTTTGAAATTTGCATATAAGCTTGCGAAAAATAAATAAGAGAAAACAAAGATACACAATTTAAAGTAAAGGGTAGTAGCAAATGAAAGAGAAATTTAACGAAAAAGTAATCCCTGTGATCCTTAAGTTTATTAATACAAAGGGAATACAGTCAATAAAAAATGGTATGGTGACTTCCATGTCTCCTCTGATCATCGGATCAATCTTCCTGATCCTGTCAAACTTTCCGGTAAAGGCAGTTGTCGATGTATTAGAGTCTACAGGAATCAAAGCAGTATTAGATCAGGCATGTGGTGCAACATTCTCCATCAGTGCGATGATCGCAGTTATCGGTATCAGCTATAGCTATGCGAAACTGGAAAATCAGGAACCACTCAACTGTGCAATTATTTCATTGGCATCATTCTTGATTCTGATGCCTTCGTCCAAAACAACAGAAAGTGGAGAAGTTGTTGGTGGAATCATTGATAAGACATGGACAGCAGGACAGGGAATGATTGGAGCAATCATTGTCGGATTGATCGTACCGCTTGTTTACTGTTGGTTTTTGAAGAAAAATATACGTATTAAAATGCCGGCCGGAGTTCCGGAAGGTGTAACAAATGCATTCTCAGCATTAATCCCGGCATTCGTAATCCTGACAGGGACTGCAGTAATTCACGGTATCTGTTCTATTGGATTCAACACAACAGGTATGGAAATTATTTACAAAGTTGTTCAGACACCACTTCAGAAAATGACAGACTCCCTTGGTGGAGCAGTTCTGATGTGCTTTACAGGACCATTCCTGTGGTTCTTCGGAGTTCATGGTTCAACAGTAGTTGGTGGAATCATGACAGGACTTTTACAGGCAAACAGTCTTGCAAACCAGGCTATTATTGACAGTGGTGTAGAACTTACAATAGCAAACGGAGGCCATATTGTAACACAGCAGTTTTATGATCAGTTTATCAATATAACAGGTGCAGGTATCACAATCGGACTTGTAATGTATATGTTCTTCTTTGCAAAATCAAAACAGTTGAAAGCACTTGGTAAAGTGGGAATTATTCCGGCATTATTTGGAATCAATGAGCCAGTTCTGTTTGGTACTCCGATCGTTATGAACCCAATGCTTGCAATTCCGTTTATTGGAATGCCTGTGATCGCATGTTTAATCCAGTATTTTGCACTGTATACAGGAATCTGCCCATTATATGGAGCAACACAGATCCCATGGACTTGTCCACCGATTATCTCAGGATTCCTTTTAGCAGGATGGAAAAGTGCTTTGCTTCAGTTAGTAATCCTTTGTGTTTCATTCTTTGTTTATCTGCCATTCATTAAGAAGGTTGACAAGATGAATCTGGTTCAGGAGAAGAATCAGCCAGTAGAAGATGAGGATGAAGACTGGTAAAATCAGAATTTAAAAATAATAAAAGCAGGACAGGAGACAAAAATGGACGAAAAATTTGAATTGGCATGTTTTCAGATTATTACATATGTAGGTACAGCAAGAACACATTTTATCAATGCAATCCATTGTGCGAAAGAAGGAAAATATGATGAGGCAACAGAGCTGATTAAACAAGGAGATGAAGCCTTTTCACTTGGGCATAACGCTCATGCAGACCTTCTGACAATGGATGCAAACGGAGAGATTTCTAATGGATACATGCTTCTGATGCATGCAGAAGATCAGCTTATGAGTGCAGAGAGTTTCCGTATTCTCGCAGATGAATTCATTGCACTGTATAAGAGAATTGATGAGAAATAATCATCAAGATGTAATTGGATATAGAAACAGAAAAGTTGGGGGCAAAAGCCCCCAACACTATTATACAAAGCAATTAAGACAACAGGAAGGAAATAACAATGGGATTTCGAAAAGATTTTCTCTGGGGTGGCGCAGTTGCTGCTCATCAGCTGGAAGGTGCCTATGATCGAGATGGAAAAGGCTTGAGCATTATGGACGTTGTAACCAACGGAGATGTAAATACAAGAAGAAGAATAACAGGTGAAATACTAAAAGGCGAGAATTATCCGAATCATGAAGCAATCGATTTTTATGATTACTATAAAGAAGATATCCGCTTATTTGCGGAAATGGGATTCAAGTGTTTCCGTACAAGTATTGCATGGACACGTATCTTCCCAAATGGTGATGAAGAACAGCCGAATGAAGCCGGATTAAAATTCTATGATGACATGTTTGATGAATGTCTGAAATATGGGATCGAACCAGTGATCACACTGAGTCATTTTGAGATGCCTCTGCATCTTGTACAAGAGTACGGTGGATGGAGAAACAGAAAACTGATTGATTTCTTTGTGAAATTTGCAGTAACATGCTTTGAGCGATACAAAGACAAAGTAAAATATTGGATGACATTTAATGAGATTAACAACCAGGCAGATATCGGTGACGGATTCATGCTTTACGCTAATTCCGGGATTGTAGTTAAACCAGAAGAAAATGTAGAAGAATTGATGTATCAGGCATCTCACTACGAACTGGTTGCCAGTGCCGAAGCGATAAAAGCAGGACATAAGATCAATCCGGAATTTCAGATTGGCTGCATGATCGCAATGTGCCCGATCTATCCGGCTACCTGCCGTCCGGAAGATATACTGCAGGCTGAAAAAGCCATGCAGAAAAGATATTATTATACAGATGTGCATGTAAAAGGAGAATACCCTGTAAATATTTTGAAATACTGGGAAAGAAAAGACCTTAAGATTGACGTAACAGAAGAAGATCTTGCAGTGTTAAAACAGGGCTGTGTCGATTATATCGGTTTCAGTTATTATATGTCTTTCTGTACAAAAGCAGAACCAGACAATCCGGAATATGACTACCGCGGAGAAAAGGATCGCATAAAGAATCAGTACGTAAAGGCAAGTGAATGGGGATGGCAGATTGATCCGATTGGACTGCGCTATTCATTGAACTGGTTTACAGATCGCTACAAAGTACCATTGTTTATTGTAGAAAATGGATTTGGAGCATATGATACTTTAGAAGAGGATGGAAGCATCCACGATCCATACCGTGTAGAATATCTGCAGCACCACATTTCAGAAATGAAAAAGGCGGTAGAGGAAGATGGTGTAGATCTGATGGGTTATACACCATGGGGATGCATCGACCTTGTCAGTGCAGGAAGCGGTGAGATGGATAAGAGATATGGATTCATCTATGTGGATAAACATAACGATGGAACAGGAGACTTGTCCAGAAGAAAGAAAGATTCTTTCGAGTGGTATAAAGAAGTTATTTCAACAAATGGCGAAAATATCAATTAGTTAATAGAATGACTATTAAAAAAAGTGTCTATATCAAGAAACGATAAAAGGTTCTGATATAGACACTTTTTGCACGTGGATTCAAAAAAGAAGAGATTCGACATTACGGATTTGCATTTGAAGGAAAGAAAATTCTGATCGGAACGTGAGAATAATGTTACAAAACATGGTGAAAAAGTGCGGAAAAATGTTACAAGAACAGGTGGAAAACACGGAAAAAAGTAATGAAAAACATTGAATAACCTCGGAAAAATGTTACAATACTAATATCAGGAGGTTGGAACAATGTTAAAAAGAGAAATCTCAGAGAAATTAATTTCGTGGAAGAATCAGAAGAAAAAGAAAGCACTTTGTATCATTGGAGCAAGACAGATCGGAAAGACAACTATTATCCGAGAGTTTGCGAAAGAGCAATACGAACACTTTATTGAAATAAATTTCATCTTAGACAAAGGGGCGGAAAAAATTTTTGAAGGCAAATTAGATGCAAATACGATCATCGAGAATCTCACAGCATTTAAGATGAAGGAATTAGAACCGGGGAAGACTCTGATTTTCCTCGATGAGATACAGGAATGTCCGAATGCAAGATGTGCAATAAAGTTCCTTGTGGAAGACGGTAGATTTGATTATATAGAATCAGGATCTCTTCTGGGAGTTCGATATAAGGAAGTTCCATCTTATGCGGTAGGATTTGAAGAAATCGTATATATGTATCCGATGAATTTCAAAGAATATCTTACAGCGAATGGAGTACAAGAATCTACGTTAAAAACGTTACAGACCTGTTATGAAAAACATGAAGCGGTTCCAAAGGTGATGCATGAAACTTTGTTGAAGCTGTTTGCAACCTATATTGTTGTGGGGGGAATGCCGGATGTTGTACAAACTTATGTAACTACACATGATGTTGGAAAAGTAATACAACTACAGAGAAGTATCCTGGAATTATACAGACAGGACATATCCAAATATTCCGAAAGTACGGAAAAGATAAAAATCAAAGCAATCTTTGACAGTATTGCTTCGCAGTTAGATGATAAGAACAGGCGATTTTTCCTGAATCGGATTGATGAAAATGGAAGAATGAACCGGTATGGGAATGCATTTCTTTGGCTGAGTGACGCAGGCGTTGCACTTCCATCATATAATGTGACAGAGCCGCAGCCGCCTCTGCAACTTAACGAGAAACGAAATCTGTTCAAGCTATTCATGGGGGATACAGGACTTCTGTGTGCTTCCTGTATGGAGAATATTCAATTCGAACTCTTACAGGGAAATATGGAAGTAAATATGGGAAGTATTTTGGAAAATGTATTTGCCCAGATAATAAAAGCAAATGGATTCTCTTTAAATTATTTTGAGTCTAAAAAATATGGAGAATTGGATTTTGTGATTCAAAATGGAATGAAAGTAGATCTTCTGGAAATAAAATCAGGAAATGATTATCAGAAACATTCGGCATTGAATAAAGTGTCTGCTGTAGAGAACTGGGATTTTGGAAGAAAGATTGTATTCTGTAAAGGAAATGTGATGGAGAAGGAAGGAATCGAGTATTACCCTTGGTATCTGAGTATGTTTTATCAGCCAGAGAAAGAACCGGAGAGATTTATCTATGAGGTGGATCTGGCGGGATTGTAGGACGCAGTAGGATACAGAAATATAGGATACATAGGATACAGAAACCTAGGTATTCATTGACTGAAAAGTACTTCTGGGTTATACTTTTAAGAGATACATTGGTTGGGGGAATTAGAACCAATATACAATGCTTAAAAGAAAAGAGAGGCGAGAAGTAGGTATGTTTTCATTTTTCAAGAAAAAACAGGCTCCTGCAGAAGAGAATAAGCCATTCGTTGTAAAGGCTTATCTGTCAGGAAAAGTAGTACCAATCGAGGAAGTAAAAGACGAGGTGTTCTCATCTAAAGCATTAGGTGACGGACTTGCAATCGAGCCGGAAGAGAATGTGATCGTGGCACCATGTGACGCAACAGTTTCTGTATTAATGGAAGGCTCCAGACACGCAGTCGGACTTACACTTGCGAACGGAGTAGAGATTTTGATCCATGAAGGAATCGACACTGTGAACATGGAAGGTGACGGATTCGAGTACTTCGTAAAAGAAGGAGATAAGGTAAACGCAGGAGACAAGCTGCTTTCATTTGATCCGGAGAAGATCAAAGAACACGGATATGAGAAAACATGTATTCTCGTAGTTACAAACGGAGACGATTATCCGGATATGAAGCTGCATACAGGAATGGACGCAGTACAGGGCGAGACAGTGATCGCTGAATTTTAATATTGACTTTATGAAGATTGACCGCTGAGAATGGAGCAGAGTTTTGAAACCGTTCTCGGTGGTCTTTCTTTTTTGCAAAGACGAAACGTTTCGCCTTTGTAAAAGTAGAAAATTTATAATATAACTCAAAATGGTAGTGGTGATAGCTGAATAGAAATACAGGATAAGGCGAATAAAAGGAAAAAATAATACAAAATACATAATCTATTTCTAGACAAAACATAATAATGCGTCTAAAATACAATTGGCAATAGAATATCTGTGTACTATAATCTGCTTGACGTAAAAAAGAAGGCTAAAGTCGTAGATTTGAACGAACCGTTTCATGAAGAGAAACAGGAAATCAAGACAAAGGAGTCAATGATGTATGAAGAACGATTTGAAGCACCTAAGAAGAAGCGAATTGATAGATCTGATTTATGAAATGAAGAAGCGGGAGATAGAGCTTCAGACCAGGCTGGAGTGTGTCAGAGGCAGAGGTGCCGAAGGGGTATACAGTTGCTGTTACGCGTGAAGGGGATACAGTTGTCTTGACGAATACAGCAAAGAAGTCAGGAAATCCTGACGGAGAAGTGAATCCACCATCGAAGAAGCCGACGGGTAAAACAACAGATAAAATAGTAAATAAAACAACAGACAAAACAACAGACAAAACATCAGACAAGCTTCCACAGACAGGACAGCTTTGGTGGCCGGTACTTGTGCTTTTGTTTGCAGGTGCGATTTGTCTGCTGGTGGGAAGAGTTTTACGGGATAGAAAAGAAGAGAAGAATAGATGAGCAAGAAGAAAAAGAATCAGATAGGAAAGATATTTACAATCACAGGGTTGCTGCTTTTCGCGGCAGCCCTTGCTCTTTCTGCATACAATCTCTGGGACGGCTATCGGGCAGAGCAAAGCACAGAGAAATTGTTGGAAGAATATAGAGACAAGAACCAGGACATTTCTGATAAGGGAGAGCAGGCGGATGAATCTGATGGACAGATACTGGATTATCAGCTGAATCCGGAGATGGAGATGCCGGAGATCGCATTAGAAGATCTGGACGGCGTGGCATGCATCGGAGTGCTTGAGATACCGGCGATCGACTTGAAGCTTCCGGTATTGAGCGAATGGAGCTGTCCGCTTCTGAAGAAAGCACCTTGCCGCTATTCGGGCAGCGCTTATCTGGATAATCTCGTGATCGCGGCACATAATTACAGAACACATTTCGGGAAGTTGAAAGAACTTGAGACAGGTGACGAGGTGATCTTCAAAGATGCAGCCGGGAATCGGTTCGAATACAAAGTGGTGGCGGTAGAGGCACTGACTCCACAAAGCGTGGAAGATATGACAAGTGGAGAGTGGGCGTTGAGCTTGTTCACTTGTACGCTGGATGGAAAGAACAGAGTGACGGTGCGGTGCGAGAAGTATTGGCAGACTATAAAATAAATTCACTTTTCAAAGCGATATCAGTTGTTTCTTATTTACTCTGCGCTCCTGGAGTGTTATAATAACTGTTAAGACTGCCGGGAGGCATCTGTTTGAAGATTCTGATAATAGAAAAAGATAGAAGAATTATTTGAAGGAGTAAATGGTATGGAACTGACAACAATTCGTGAGTTATTTAAGAACAGAGAGGCATATCTGGACAAAGAGGTAACAGTTGGGGGCTGGATTCGAAGCATTCGAGATTCTAAGACATTCGGATTTATCGTATTGAATGATGGATCTTATTTTGATACATTACAGATTGTATATCATGATAAGATGGAGAACTTCGCTGAGGTTTCCAAGCTGAATGTAGGAGCAGCAATCATTGTTAAGGGTACACTGGTAGCAACACCACAGGCTAAGCAGCCATTTGAGATCCAGGCAGAAGAGGTTGTGATCGAAGGAGCATCTGCGCCGGATTATCCACTGCAGAAGAAGCGTCACAGCTTTGAGTATCTTAGAACAATTTCTCATCTCCGTCCGAGAACAAACACATTCCAGGCTGTATTCAGAGTTCGTTCTCTGGCAGCATATGCGATTCACCAGTTCTTCCAGGACAGAGGATTTGTATATGTACACACTCCGCTGATCACAGGAAGTGACTGTGAGGGTGCAGGAGAGATGTTCCGTGTTACAACACTGGATATGGACAATGTTCCGAAGAATGAGGATGGAACTGTAGATTATACACAGGATTTCTTTGGGAAAGAGACAAGCCTTACAGTAAGCGGTCAGCTTAATGGTGAGACTTATGCACAGGCATTCCGCAATATTTATACATTTGGACCGACATTCCGCGCAGAGAACTCTAACACAACAAGACATGCGGCAGAGTTTTGGATGATCGAGCCAGAGATCGCATTTGCAGATCTTGAGGATGATATGGAACTGGCTGAGGCTATGCTGAAGTATGTGATCAACTACGTACTTGAGAATGCACCGGAAGAGATGAACTTCTTCAACTCTTTCGTTGATAAAGGACTTCTTGACAGACTTCATAATGTAGTGAACTCTGACTTTGCACGTGTAACATACACAGAAGCAGTAGAGATCCTTGAGAAAAATAATGATAAGTTTGATTATAAAGTATCCTGGGGATGCGACCTTCAGACAGAGCATGAGCGCTATCTGACAGAGCAGGTATACAAACGTCCTGTATTTGTAACAGATTATCCGAAGGAGATCAAAGCTTTCTATATGAAGATGAACGAAGATGGTAAGACAGTAGCAGCAGTAGACTGTCTTGTACCGGGAATCGGAGAGATTATCGGAGGAAGCCAGAGAGAGGATGATTATGACAAACTTCTCGGAAGAATGAAAGAACTTGGACTTAAGGAAGAGGATTATGGATTCTACCTTGATCTGAGAAAATATGGTTCTACAAGACATGCCGGATTCGGACTTGGATTCGAGAGATGCGTAATGTATCTGACAGGAATGTCCAATATCCGTGACGTCATTCCATTTCCAAGAACAGTAAACAACTGCGAACTGTAATAATGTAAAGAAATTTCAGAGTGTTATTCACACATGGAAAGTAAAGTGTGTGAATAACACTCTTTTTTTCTGCCTGTTATGTGAATAACCTTTCATGCTAAATAGAAAATTTACCATTTCTTCCATTAAAATGAATGGAACTTTAACAAAACTTTCGCTATTTAACATAGATTTAACATAACTTCACAGAGTTTTTTATAAAGCCATGATAATCTCGGATATGTAAAGAAGAAAAAAGCACTGTGTTTGAAAAACAGATGCAAGATAGTGATTTGTAATTGAAAACAGACATGAGAGAGGATCTGGAGGAAGAAAAATGAAGGAAAACATACAGATTGTTTTCGGGCTGCTTGGCGGCCTGGCGGTTTTTATCTATGGAATGAATATGATGAGTGAATGTCTTCAGAAAGCGGCAGGAGAAAAAATGAAGAAAATCCTGTCACTTTTAACGAGAAATCCTGTAATGGGAGCACTTGCGGGAATGCTTGTTACAGCCGTACTGCAAAGTTCAAGTGCAACGACGGTTATGGCGATTGGTTTTGTAAGTGCAGGACTGATGACACTGCCACAGGCAATTTCTATTATTTTTGGTGCCAATATCGGTACAACAATGACAGCACAGTTGATTGCATTTAAGTTGAGTGACTACATTTTTGCAATCATTTTTATTGGATTTATCGTATATTTTATTTCGAAATCAGAACGTGTGAAAAATGTCGGAATGACTATTTTTGCATTTGGTTTACTGTTTCTTGGAATTGAGACAATGGGAACAGTTATGAAGCCGCTGGCATCCAGCCCTGTTTTCACAGAGCTGATTGGCAAAGTGGCGGATATTCCGATTCTTGGAGTTGCCGTAGGTGCATTAATGACTGTTGTTGTACAGAGTTCAAGTGCAACGATCGCAGTACTTCAGAACTTCGCAGCTCAGCCTGGAGCGGATGGAGTGACAAGCATTATAGGTCTGGCAGGTGCGATCCCGATTCTTTTTGGTGATAATATCGGAACAACGATCACAGCACTTCTGGCAAGTATCGGTCAGCCAAAGGATGCGAAGAGAACAGCACTTGCACACTGTATCTTTAATATTTCAGGATGCTTCCTGTTTATCTGGTTCGTAAAACCACTGGCAGCGTTTATCCAGTATATTTCCCCTAAGGGACCGGAGATTGAAGTGATTTCGAGACAGATTGCGAATACGCATACATTTTTCAACCTTGTGATGACGCTGATCTGGGTACCGCTTATTGGAGTTATGGTGAAAATCGTAATGCGTCTGATCCCGGACGGAGAAGTGAAAGAAGTCAATGCAGTGCAGCCAAAATTTCTTGATAACAAACTGATCAGTCAGCCGACAGTAGCATTACAGATGGCTGTAAGAGAGGTGATGAATTGTGGAGAACAGGTTGGGTTGATGCTGAAAAAGGCAGCAGAAAAGATTGATAGTGGAGATGGTGCTTCTGTTGAAGAATTTGTAAAGAGCAGAGAAGTGACAACTGAGCTTACAGGAAAAATCACAGATTATCTTGCAGAAATGGCAGCGGCTGGAGTTATGACAGAGCAGCAGGCAGCAAGAGCTGCAGAGCTTCAGTATGTATTGATCGATATTGACAGAATCAGTGAACTTACGAAAAATGTCGCTGTTTCCATGCAGACAGAAAAGCTTGTGAAAAAGGACAAGAAGAGTGCAAAAGAAGAAAGAGTACAGTTCTCACAAGAAGCATCAAAGGATATACAGAAGAGCATGGAACTTGTCAGTGAAATGTACAATATGGTCATGAAAATGGTTAATAACGAAGAGGCAAATGAGGCTGAAAATCTTGTCAAGATGAAAGAAAAGATTCGTAAGATGGACGGAGATATTCGAAAAGGACATATTAAACGTGTACACAAAGGAAAATGTAAGGCAGGACTTACGGCTGCATTTAATGAGATTCTACATAACGTGGAGAGAATCGGAAACAGCTGTGTGAATCTGGCAGATGCGGCAGAGGACGGAGTGAGATTCAGCACATTTTTAAGAGAGATGGAGTAGAGAACTTTATTATGAGCAGGCAAACTTTCAATAGAAGAGAGTTTGCCTGTTTTCTATTTCATGGAAATCCTTTTGATTTATGCTGATAAAAGAAGAAAAACTGTGCTAAAATAGTTGAGACAACAAGAAAGAACAGTTATAATATTAATCTGTTAATAGAGAGAAAAAGGAACTTTTACTAATATAGGAAGGAAGTAGTAAATGAAGATAGAATTACCAAAGAAGGTATTGTTTATCATTAATAATCTGCAACTTGCAGGATATGATGCATTTGCAGTAGGTGGCTGCGTGAGAGATTCTATTTTGGCGAGAAAACCGCAGGACTGGGATATCACAACGTCGGCAAAACCAGAAGCAATCAAGGAAATATTTCGCCGGACGGTTGATACAGGAATAGAACACGGAACAGTTACAGTAATGATTGGCAAAGACAGTTATGAGGTGACGACTTATAGAATTGACGGTGCATATGAGGATAGCCGTCATCCGAAGGAAGTCCGCTTTACCAATTGTCTGGAAGAAGATCTTCGCAGAAGAGATTTTACGATCAATGCGATGGCATATAATGATGATGTCCGGCTGGTAGACGTGTTTGGTGGAATGCAGGATTTGAATCATCATCTGATCCGCTGCGTTGGAGATCCGAGGGAAAGATTTTCAGAAGATGCACTTCGTATCCTTCGTGCGGTACGCTTCTCAGCACAGCTGGATTTCCCGATTGAACCTGATACTGCCAAAGCAGTGAAGGAGCTTGCACCAAACCTTAAGAATATCAGTGCAGAACGTATTCAGACAGAGCTTGTGAAACTTCTGACGTCTCCACATCCGGAGCGCATTCAGGATGCCTGTGAACTTGGAATTACAAAGGTGGTCCTTCCAGAATGGGACGCCATGGTAGGAGTAAAACAGAATACAATACATCATAAGTACGATGTGGCAGAGCATACACTTTATACATTGAAGCATGTGAAGAGAGATAAATACCTTCGTCTTACAATGTTGTTCCATGATATGGGAAAACCGGCAATGAAGACAACAGATGAGAAAGGAAACGATCATTTCAAAGGACATGCTCTAGAAAGCGAGAAAATTGCCCGTACAGTTTTGAAGCGGTTAAAATTTGACAATGAGACGATTCGCATTGTAACGAAGCTGGTCTGCTATCATGATTACCGGATGGAAGCAACACCGGCGAATGTACGTCGTGCAATGAATCGGATCGGTGTCGAATTATTCCCATACTATCTCGCAGTGCGTCTTTCAGATGCAAAATCACAGAGCACTTACATGAGAAGGGAAAAGATTGAAAATATCGTAGAGATACGAAATCTTTACAAACAGATCCTGATGGAGAATCAGTGCGTGACTCTTCGACAGCTTGCGGTGAGCGGAAGAGAATTGATGGAACTGGGGATGAAGCCGGGACGCGAACTCGGTGCAATGCTCAGTGAACTGCTGGAATATGTGCTGGATGATCCGGAACGGAATACGAAAGAGAATCTCTGTAAGTACGTGAAAGAAAAAATGGAAAAAGAAAAGTAGAAAATGCCGGAAGAAAAAGAGAATACTCAGGTTGTCCCTTTCATACATTAGAAAGAAATCGTTGTCGGTTGCTGTTAAAACCGACAGTAAAAAGTCTGGTAACTGGAAAAGAATAACAATCCAGGTCAATGGGACAGGGGGCAGCCATGAGAGAATATGAGATGGAAGTACTGGAAAAGTACGAACTTGAAGTGAATAGTACCCGGCGGATCAGAGGTGCATTTTATTGCGATACAAAAGAAGGGACGATGCTTCTGAAAGAGACAAAGATCTCGGAGAGGCGCGTCCCTTTATTGTATCTTATTTTAAACCGATTAGAAAAGCAGGGATATCTGGTGGATACACCTGTGTTCAGTAAAGAAGGGAATCTGGTGCAGAATTCCAGAGATGGAACAAGATATTTGATGAAAAAATGGTATCCGGGGGAAGAGTGCAATCTGAAGAGAGAGGAAGATATTTTCCGGGCAGCAAGAAAACTGGGAGAGCTTCATCTGGGATTTCAGTGGTATGAGCCGGACTTGCAGGAGAAAGAAATATTTCAGAAATTCCAGAAAGAAGAGGTGCAGGAAATCCCACAGAATACACCGCAGTCAGTTTGTGAAGAAAAGAAAATTGACTGGACAAAGTTGTCACCATTGTTAAGTAAAAATCCATTGGAAGAAATGAAACGTCGTAACAGGGAAATGAAAAAAGTGCGGTCATTTATCAGAAAACGGGTTGCAAAAAATGAATTCGAATCCTATTATCTGAAGCATTATGAAGAAATTGCATGGCAGGCAGAAAAGGTGACAGAGCAGATAGAGCGGTCTGGTTGCCAGAATCTATATGAAAGAAGTATACGGGAAAGGAAAATGCTTCATGGAGATTATAATTATCATAATGTCATGATCCTTCCGGAAAATGAGGTGATAACAAACTTTGAGCGGATGAGAATCGGAATACAAGTAGATGATCTATATTACCTTTTGAGAAAAGTAATGGAAAAATACCATTGGAAACAAAAAACAGGACAAAATATATTAGAAGCATATGAAAGCGTACGGCAATTAAAACCAGATGAAAGAGAGTATCTTTGCCTTCGACTGGCCTATCCGGAAAAGTTCTGGAAGACAGCAAGTGCTTATTCCAGATCAAATAAAGCATGGCTTCCGGAAAAGAGTGTAGAGAAGCTGCAGACAGCAGTAGAGCAGACGAAGGAGAAAGAAGTATTTTTGAGAGAGGTCTTCGAATAAAAAAAGCTCCGCAAACCGCGGAAAATGCGGATTTATCTTGACAAACAACAGGGAAACCGTTATAACAGTACATAAGGGTTTGAGGCAAGTTATCGTGCAGACTTGTAACCTGAATAAATAAAATTAGGAATAGAATTGTATTTGAGTACAATAAAGGAGGACATAATCCATGAACAAAACAGAATTTATTGCAGCAGTAGCTGAAAAGGCAGAGATTTCCAAGAAAGATTCCGAGAAAGCATTAAAGGCATTTGTTGATGTTGTAACAGAGCAGCTGAAAGCAGGAGATAAAGTACAGCTTGTTGGATTTGGTACATTTGAAGTAAGCGAGAGAGCAGCAAGAGAAGGAAGAAACCCACAGACAGGAAAAACTATGACAATCGCAGCTTGCAAGGCTCCTAAATTCAAAGCTGGAAAAGCATTAAAGGACGCTATCAACTAGTTCAGGGGATTTTGTAGAAGAATATATGAGACTGGATAAGTTTTTAAAAGTCTCCCGTCTGATCAAGCGAAGAACTGTAGCAAACGAAGCCTGTGATGCAGGACGTGTGCTGGTGAATGGAAAGACGGCGAAAGCATCTGTGAAGATAAAGCCGGGTGATGTGATCGAGATTCAGTTTGGAACGAGAACCGTTAAGGTTGAGGTTCTTGAACTACAGGAGACAACAAAAAAAGAAGAAGCAAAGGACTTATTCAAATACCTGTAAAGTCTGTCAGACGACAGGAATGTATAAGTCAATCAATGGTTATTGTTTTCAGTAATCTTAGAAAGGCAGGGAATATTTTACAAAGTGAGATATTCCCTGCCTTTCTGTATGCTATACGATAAAGCATTTTCGAGCGCACACATATAAAACCCTTATCTGTAAGGAATAAGTAGAAAAGCTCTGACATATATATAGAAAAGTACAGGGAACTGTTCACAGGTAATATCCCGCGAGGTGTTTTGCCATGAATATGGCAAAATCCCGAGACATACGGGGCAAAATCCCATCACCGAAGGTGATTTGGAATGGATTTTGACCAAGTTGCTGTGAACGGAGTGAACAGTAACAAGTACAGGGAACTGTTATCTGGTTCCAGTAATATACTGTTGGGTATGCCAGAGAAGAGGGAGGTGCAGCGGATGGAGGAACAGCAAAAGACTGTAAAGGCTCATAAGCTGGTGGTTAATAACCGGAAGACAAGTATGGTGACAGGTGTTCTGGATGTATTGTCTTTTGATCTGAATGAGATTCTTCTGGAAACAGAGCAGGGAATGCTGTTAGTAAAAGGAACAGACTTGCATGTGAACCGTCTCAGTGTGGAAAAGGGAGAAGTAGATTTGTCTGGAACAATAGACAGTGTTTCATATTCTAATATTTCACAGGCAAAGAAACAGGAAGAAAGCTTTTGGACAAAGATGTTCAAGTGAGGAAGAAAGAAGATGCTAAATATAAAAAAAGAACTGCTTGTCTTCTTCTGTGCCTGTCTTACGGGTGTGAATGTCCGGGCTGGGTACGAGATCCTGATTTTTTTAAGGAAAATGATAATACATAATAATCTGGTGAAAGGAATCGAGGATCTGTTCTACTGGATATTTATGAGTGCATATATTTTCTCACAGATATATGCAACTACGTATGGTAGTATTAGATGGTATTTTCTACTAGGTCTTGTATTTGGCGTTGCCGTTATTCAGAAACTGATTTCGTCTGGAGAAAAAATACACAAAAAAACAAGGAAAAACCTTGAAATTATTAGAAAAAACAGATAGAATGTTGATAATTGGGAAGTTTATAGGGGGACTCCGTCAGTGAAGGCAGGATTGATTTCCCGGTAACGTTAAGAGTGTATTATTTTAGGGTGAATTTTAGATGGCAAAGAAAAAAAGAGTGACTGGACGGCACAGCCATACAAAGCAGAGACGTCCGAGTCCGTACAAAAGAAGCGTTCTTATGATTTTGTCAGTATTGTGTCTTCTTTCCGGTGTGCTGGGAGTGAATGCAGTAAAGCTTCATGCAAAGAATACAGCGTATAAACAGCAGGAAGCAGAACTGAAGACACAGATTAAAAGTGAGCAGGCAAGAGCAGAAGAGATCAAAGAATACGAGCAGTATGTACAGACAGATGATTACATGAAAGAGATCGCAGAAGATAAGCTGAATCTTGTTGATCCGAATGAAATCGTATTTAAACCAATCAAGTGAATAGTAACCGAATCTGCAAAGTCAGTGAAAGACGGATACAGAATTTTACGAAAGATAACTCCGGGAGAGAAAGTACTCCTGGAGTTTTTCTTTTTTACGCGAACAACGAGCCAAAGTCCGTGCTTACACGAGACCTTGGCGACTGTCGCGATAACTTGAGAAACTCGCGGAGTGTGTTTCTCACAGTTGAGTAACGAGGGGGGATGGAGATGGAAAATGGACAGGTATTACATAGTAGTCTATATGTGGAACAGATTGATAAGTTTGCAGTTTCATTAAAACAGTTAGCGAAAACATTTTTGAAATTAGAAGAAAAAAAGCAGACATTTTCAGAAGAAGAGATTGATGAAATGTTTGCCTGCGTAAGAGAAGAAGTGTGTGAAAAATGTGAGAAAAACAGTTGGTGCTGGGGTGAAAACTATATTCAGATGTATCAGATGGGATACGAGATTCTTGCAGCAGTAGATCAGTATGGAAATGAACTGGATGCAGAGACAAAAAGAAAACTGATGCAGCGCTGCATTATGGCTCCGCGGTTTTATCGGGGGATGCTTGACAGTTTTCACGAAGCAAGACAAAATATGATCTGGATCAATCGTATCGCAAGAAGCCGGGAAGGGTGTGCAGCCCAGCTTGATCTATTTGCAGATATGCTACAAAATGTGGCGAAAAATCTGGAAGACAGCATATTTACAGATGAAAGGTTGGGGAAACGGATCTTGTCTCAATTAAAAAGAAAAGGAATACGTGTACTTTCCATGCATTTTCTTGTGAATGGAGAGGGGAAATATGAATTGCATCTGACGATGCGCACCTGGAAAGCGGAAAAGATTCCGGTAAAAAGTCTGGCAGGGACTCTGAGTAATCTGACAGGAAGAAGATTGATTCCGGGAAAAGAGGGAGCGCAGCTGATCGGAGCGGATTATACAACAGTGGTCTTCCGAGAAGGACCATCCTATTACACAATGTCCGGGATAGCAAGAATCGGAAAAGGCTGCAGTAATATTTCAGGGGACAGTTTCACGATGATGGATCTTCCGGGTGGTAAAAGGGGAGTTGCATTGTCAGATGGCATGGGATGTGGGCAGGCTGCCTGTCGGGAAAGCACACTTGTGATAGAACTTCTCGAAGAACTTCTGGAAGCGGGATTTCCGGAAAAGACTGCGATCCAGATGATCAATACAACACTGGTCTGCGGAAGAGAAGAAATCCATTACTCTACGATCGACCTTACAGTGTTTGATCTGTATACAGGGGAATGTGAATTGATCAAGGCAGGCGCATCCTCAACTTTTATCCGAAGAAAGGATCAGATTGAGCATCTGACATCGACAAGCCTTCCAATCGGAGTAATGAATTCACTTGAAATAGATTCAGTGAAACGGCAGTTGACGGATGGAACGTATGTAATCATGCTGACAGATGGAGTGCTGGATGCACTTCCGGTAGGAGAGCAGGACTTCCTTCTTGAAACAATCATAAAAGGAACGGAAATACGAAACCCAAAGGAACTGGCCAGACACATTTTACAGCAGGTACTTAACTGGACAGGAAAAGAACCGGAGGATGATATGTCAGTTTTAGTTGCAGCTTTGTGGAAATGCAGAAAGTAGCCATTGACATAGAAGTAACCGTTAACGTATAGTTGAGGTATGATGGATAAAAGATTAGAAAAGATTGAAAACTATATCAGACAATATCATATGATAGAAAAAGGGGACAGGATTGTCATAGGTGTATCAGGTGGCGCAGACTCTGTATGTCTGCTGATGGCACTTTGTTCATTGCAGGAAAAGCTGGGATTTCAGGTGCTTGTCTGCCATGTAAATCATGAACTGCGCGGGGAGGAGGCTGCACAGGATGAGGCATATGTGGAAATGCTTTGTCATAAAATGCAGGTTCCTTTTTTTGCATTTCATGAAAATGTGGAATTAATTGCAAAAAAGCGGAAAGAATCATTGGAGGAAGCAGGCAGATATGTGCGAAGACAGGCATTTGAACAACTCTGTAAAGAACAGGGCGGGACAAAGATTGCAACAGCGCATCATAGTAATGACAATGCAGAAACAATGCTTCTTAACATGGCAAGAGGAACCGGGCTTCGCGGATTGTGTGGAATAAGACCAGTGTATGGAAAATGGATCCGCCCACTTCTGGAATTGTCCAGGGAAGAGATTGAACAGTGGTTGAAAGATTGTGATATCAGATATTGTGTTGACGAAACGAATCAGGAAGATGAATACACAAGGAACCGGATTCGTCATCATGTAATTCCGACATTAGAAGAACAGGTTAATACAAGGACGGTAGAACATTTTGTGAAGCTCAGTGAACAGGCAGAAGAAATCTATGAATATCTGGAAAAACAGACAGATCAGGCATGGAATATCTGTGCAGAACAGACAGACGGACTTCAAAGCAGGAAAGAAATATTTCTCAAGGCAGAGGAAATGGAACACCTTGATCCTGTGATAAAGAAATTACTGATCCAAAGATCAGTAAGTGAAGTGGCAGGGGCACAGAAAGATATTGAAAGCAGGCATATCCTGGCGGTACTGCAACTGTTTGAACGGCAGACAGGACGGCAGATCGATCTTCCGTATAGTGTTACAGCCAAAAGAATGTATGAGGGAGTTCTGCTTACAAAAGGTGATAAAAAAGTTACATCTGTACATCAGAAAGAGAAAAGAAAAGAAGAGAGTGATTTTGTTCTACAGCTTCAGATTCCGGGAGAAACACAGATTCCGGGAACAAATTTGAAAATCTGCTGTACAATCATCGGTGAAAATGAGAAGAATTCAGCAAAAGAGATACCACAAAAAAGCTACACGAAATGCTTTGATTATGATATAATAAAAAGCAGTCTCTGTGTGAGATACAGACGACCCGGAGATTATTTTACAATTGATGGGGAAGGAAAGAAAAAGAAGCTGAAGAGTTACTTTATTGATGAGAAGATTCCGCAAGAAGAACGGGACAGACAGCTTCTGATCGCAGAGGAAAGCCACATCGTATGGATTCCGGGCAGAAGGATGAGTTCGTACTACCAGGTGGGAGACCAGACGAAAAAGATTCTTAAGATAAAGATTATGGAGGAATAGAACAATGGCTGAGAAGATTAAAGTGTTAATTACAGAGGAAGAAGTAGATGCAAGAATCCGTGAACTCGGAGAAAAGATCAGTAAAGAGTATGAAGGAAAGCAGATCCATCTGATCTGTGTTCTGAAAGGTGGAGTATTCTTTATGTGTGAACTCGCAAAGAGAATTACAGTTCCGGTATCTATGGACTTTATGTGTGTTGGAAGCTATGGAGACGGAACAAAATCCAGTGGTGTTGTAAGACTTGCGAAAGATCTGGATGAGTCTATTGAGAATAAGGAAGTATTGATCGTGGAGGATATCATTGATTCCGGTAATACACTGTATTATCTGATGGATGTACTTCGTCAGAGAAAGCCGGCAAGTCTCCGTCTTTGCACATTGCTTGATAAACCAGACCGCCGTGTGAAAGATGTGCACGTAGACTGGACAGGATTTGAGATTCCGGATGAGTTCGTAGTTGGATACGGACTGGATTATGCACAGAAGTATAGAAATCTTCCATACATCGGAGTAGTAGAAGTCGCAGAATAGAAAGGAAGCAATAATAAATTGAATAATGACAGAAAAAGCAGAGGTCTGAGTGGGGCAACGATCATCAGTTTTGTTGTGATCCTTGTTGTGGTTCTGTGGATGGCGAACCAGCTTCAGATGCATCAGCAGGAGATGACATATACCTCCTTTGTCTCTGCAGTACAGGAAAAAAATGTTTCTGATGTCTACATCAATCAGAACAGTGCAGTTCCGACAGGAACCGTCTCTGTTACATTGAAAGATGATGGTAATACAAGGAAAGTGAATGTGTCAGATGTTGAGCAGGTAGAGAAGCTTCTGACAGAGAATCAGGTGGAGTACAGGCTTTCGGATGTACCGAAGGATTCTATGTTGACAACAGTTGTAGTTCCGATGCTGATCACACTTGGTGGAGTATTTCTGATCTTTTTCCTGATGAGCCGTCAGAACGGCGGGGGAAATTCTAAGGCGATGAACTTTGGAAAGAGCCGCGCAAAGATGAGTACGAAGAATGAGATCAAGGTTACATTTCGTGATGTTGCAGGATTGAGAGAAGAGAAGGAAGAACTGGAGGAGATCGTAGATTTTCTGAAAGATCCGAAGAAATACATCCAGGTTGGAGCACGTATCCCGAAAGGGGTTCTTTTAGAAGGACCTCCGGGAACCGGTAAGACACTTCTTGCAAAGGCTGTAGCCGGTGAGGCAGGAGTACCATTTTTCAGCATTTCGGGCTCAGATTTCGTTGAGATGTTTGTTGGTGTGGGTGCTTCCCGTGTCCGTGATCTGTTCCAGGATGCGAAGAAGAACGCACCATGTATCATATTTATTGATGAGATCGATGCAGTCGCAAGACGCCGCGGAAGCGGTCTTGGCGGTGGTCATGATGAGCGTGAGCAGACCCTGAACCAGCTCCTTGTAGAGATGGATGGATTTGGTGTAAATGAAGGCATTATCGTAATGGCAGCGACAAACCGTAAGGATATTCTGGATCCTGCAATCTTAAGACCGGGAAGATTTGACCGTGATGTCCTTGTCGGACGTCCGGATGTAGGCGGCAGAGAAGAGATCCTGAAAGTTCATGCGAGAAATAAGCCGCTTGGAGATGATGTGGATCTGAAGCAGATTGCCCAGACAACGGCAGGATTTTCAGGAGCAGATCTTGAGAATCTTCTCAACGAGGCTGCAATTCTGGCAGCGAAGGAGAACAGGGTGTACATTCAGCAGTCTGATATCCGTCATGCATTTGTGAAGGTCGGAATCGGTCCGGAGAAGAAGAGCCGTATCGTTTCTGAGAAAGAACGCAGGATTACAGCTTATCATGAAGCCGGACACGCGATCTTGTTCCATCTGCTTCCGGATGTAGGACCGGTTTACAGCGTATCTATCATTCCGACAGGCGGAGCCGGCGGATATACGATGCCGCTTCCGGAGAAGGATGATATGTTCAATACAAAGGGGCATATGCTTCAGGAAATTACAGTTTCCCTTGGCGGACGTGTTGCAGAAGAAGAGATTTTTGATGATATCACAACGGGAGCTTCCCAGGATATCAAGCAGGCAACAGCAATTGCAAAATCAATGATCACGAAGTTCGGTATGTCTGAAAGACTGGGGCTGATCAATTATGATAATGACAGCGATGAAGTATTCATTGGACGTGATTTCGGTCATACATCGAGAGGGTATGGCGAAAAAGTGGCCGGAACGATTGATGAAGAAGTGAAACGTATTATTGATGAATGTTATTTGAAAGCGCGTACACTTATTCAGGAGTATCATCCGGTACTCGAGAAGTGTGCACAACTGCTTCTTGAGAAGGAAAAGATAACAAGAAGTGAATTCGAAGCACTGTTTGCAGACAGTGAGGTTGAAGGATAATAGTCAGTATATTGATTATATGTATTTAGAATAAGATACCCTCTGCCGGCGGGCGATCCCGTGTTGGCCGGGGGTATTTTGGTTCTATTTTAGAATAGTTTTAAGAATTGAGTTAAAGGAGGCTAAACAGGTGAATAGAGAAGCACTGTTTTGTGACGGTACAGGTGATTATGTCTGTCCGGCAGAGCCTGAGATAAATGAAAAAGTAGTGTTGCGATTTCGTACGGCACACAATGATGTTGATGAAGTGAAACTTCACATCGGAGAACAGGAGTATCCTATGTGGAAGACACGTACGAACGGTGAATTTGACTTTTACGAGATTGAGTATCAGCTTGGTGAGGATATCTTAAGATATTGTTTTGAAATCAAGCAGGGAGCAGAAATCTGTTTTTATAGTAGGTATGGAATAACAGGGAAAAAAGAAAACTATTATGATTTTATTATTTCGCCTGGATTTAAGACACCCGAGTGGGCGAAAGGTGCTGTGATGTACCAGATCTTCGTTGATCGTTTTTATAATGGAGATCCGACAAATGATGTAGAGGATAACGAATATATTTATATTGGGGCACCAAGCCGCAAGGTGAAGGAATGGAATCAGGCACCGGAAGCAATGGATATCCGTAATTTTTACGGCGGGGATTTACAGGGTGTTTTAGATAAGCTGGATTATCTGCAGGATCTTGGAGTTGAAGTTATTTACTTCAATCCGTTGTTTGTTTCTCCGTCGAATCATAAGTATGATATTCAGGATTATGATTACATAGATCCGCATTATGGAAAGATTGTTGTGGATGACGGAGAAGTACTTCCGGTAGGTGCAAAGGACAATATCCATGCGACAAAGTATCAGCAACGCACAGGAGATATCCGCAATCTTGAGGCAAGTAATCAGTTGTTTATCAAACTGGTAGAAGAGATGCATAAGCGTGGAATGCGTGTGATTCTGGATGGTGTATTCAATCATTGTGGCTCTTTTAACAAATGGATGGACAGAGAACGTATCTATGAGCCGCAGCCGGACTATCCGAAGGGAGCATATGTAAGTAAAGAAAGTCCATATAACAGCTTTTTCCTGTTCCATGATGCGAGAAATGAGCTCTGGCCTTACAACGGAACATATGATGGCTGGTGGGGACATGATACATTGCCAAAGCTCGATTATGAGGATTCACCACAGCTTGAGCAGTACATTATGGATATCGGAAGAAAATGGGTATCACCGCCGTATAACGTAGACGGATGGCGTCTTGATGTTGCAGCGGACCTTGGATTCAGTAATGAATACAACCATATCTTCTGGAAGAGATTCCGAAAGGAAGTTAAGGATGCGAATCCGAATGCAATTATATTGGCAGAACATTATGGAGATCCGCAGGATTGGCTCCAGGGAGATGAGTGGGACAGCGTTATGAATTATGACGCATTTATGGAACCGCTGACATGGTTTTTGACCGGTATGGAGAAGCACAGTGATGAATATCGTCCGGATCTGTGTGGAAATGCTGATAACTTTGTCGGAGCGATGCGTCATTTTATGGCAAGTATGCTGACACCATCTCTTCAGGTGGCAATGAATGAACTTTCAAACCATGACCATTCTCGTTTCCTGACACGTACGAACCACAAGGCAGGACGCGTGGCACAGCTTGGAACAGAAGCAGCTGAAAAGGATGTGAATAAGGCAATCTTACGAGAAGCGGTTATTATGCAGATGACCTGGATCGGTGCGCCGACGATTTATTATGGTGATGAGGCAGGACTTTGTGGATTCACCGATCCGGATAACCGGAGAACTTTCCCATGGGGGAACGAAGACAAAGAACTTCAGGCATTCCACAAAGAAGTGATCCGTATCCACAAGGAAGAGAAGCCGTTGAAAAAGGGTTCTATCAAGCTGTTGGCTTCGGATGAAAATCTGCTGGCCTATGGAAGATTTGAAGCAGATGAACAGATTGTCGTTGTTGTGAATAACAGTGATGAACTTCGTACAGTGACCGTACCGGTATGGTATGCGGGTGTAGAGATGGAAGGACGGATGAAACGACTGATCTACTCTTATGAAAACGGTTATACGACAGAATATGACGAGTATATCGTACAAGATGGAGAGATTGTCCTGAATATGGGATCTCATTCAGCAATCGTATTAAAGCCGGCAGAAGCATTGAGATTGATGCCGTAAGAAGTGGAACGGTATTTTGCAGATAAAGAAAGAGCATTATACAAGAATAATAAAAATACGGGATGAGCAGTTTTAATATCTGTTCATCCCGTATTTGTTACTATTATTATTTTGTAAGAACCTCTGCCCCATTCTCAGTGATGAGAACCATGTACTCAATCTGGGCAGAAAGACCATCATCCATTGTATAAATAGTCCAGTCATTGTCCTCATCTACGAAGAAGTCAGGGCTGCCTTCGTTGATCATAGGCTCAATCGTGAACATCATACCTGGAACGAGAAGCATCTCACTTCCCTTTGGTGTCACATAGCTGACAAAAGGATCTTCATGGAATTCCAGACCGACACCGTGCCCGCCGATATCCTCTACAACAGAGTATCCGTTTGCACGGGCATGTGTATTGATCGCATCTGCGATATCACCTAAATGTCCCCAAGGCTTCGCAGCCTCAAGTCCAAGCTTCACACACTCTTCTGTGACGCGGACGATGCGCTCTGCACGTTCAGATACTTTTCCCATCTTGAACATACGGGAGGCATCAGAAAAATATCCGTCAAGAATAGTGGATACATCAACATTGATGATATCTCCCTCTTCCAGAATGATATTCTCATCCGGAATGCCGTGACAAATCTCATTATTAATAGAAGTACACACGCTCTTAGGGAATCCCTGATAATTAAGTGGAGCCGGGATACCACCGTGTTCTTTTGTGAAACGATATACGATGTCATCAATCTCCTGTGTGCTCATTCCAATGTGGATCTGTCTTGCTACTTCATCCAGGATCGCTGTATTAAGCTCAGCACTTTTTCTGATCTTTTCAATTTGGAATGGAGTTTTTAAAATCTTACGTGTCGGAACAATCTCACCACGTTCAGCATGCATCATTATCTTTTCTTCAATCGGCATATGGCATTTCTTATACTTCTTGCCGCTGCCGCACCAGCACAATTCATTTCTTTCCATGATATTACCTCTTCTAAAAATCACTTATTTTCTCAGTTTCTACTTATTTTATCACAAAATTCGACAAAAAGATACATGTTATGCTTGCCGAGAACGTAAAAATATAGTACGATTAAGATTCAGATAGGAGTGATAATGCATATGTGGTATTGGGCGATTATGGTACTGCTGATTTTAGGAAGTATCGCACTTCTTTGCAGTACATTTATAAGTGTAAAAAAGAATAAGGCACAGGACGCAGAGCGGAGAAAGCAATCCAAGAAAGGAAAGCGTTACAAGGCAGATCAGGGATATGATCCAGAAGAGGAAGAGGATCAGCCGCAGGGAAAGAAGAGACGCAGTTCAGGGGAGAACAGTTCTGTGGATTCAGCGAAGCGTTCTTCTAAAAAGAGAAGACAGTGGAAGATTATCCTGGAAGATCTAGATACATGGCAGAAATATAGCTTTATATTCTATGATGAAGTGGGAATCGGAAGAGCGAAGAGAAATGACAATTATGAGAAGTATCTGCCATTGCATGAGGATGGAAGGGTATCCAAGCAGCATTGTGTGATCATACAGAGAGGTGACTGTTTGTATCTGATGGATGATGGTTCCAAGAATGGAACATACCTGAACGGAATCCTGGTAGATCGTCCGACAGAGGTTCAGAGAGAAGATGTGATCGGTGTTGGGGAGACTAGACTGGAGATTCTCAGAATTTTAAGAGAAAGTGAATAATGAAATTACAGGCAAGGAAGTCCGGCGGAAAAGTCAGGACTTCTTTTTCTTTAGATCGTAAAATGAAGAGTCTGTGTGAAAGTAACAGTTGAGTAAGGAAGATCATATAGTAGTTATATAGCCGCCGGATTTATAAACTGCAATCAACAGGAATGCGGACAGCAGGGACGGCACAACTTATTGTCAGTGGGAGTGAGCAATATGTACCAGAAATTGCCTTATTATATGGCCTATCCGATACAGACAGAATATGATGAGAGAGCGGAAAGGACAGACCTGGAGTATATGAAAAGCCTGTATCCGGATCTTCCAAAGAGAATACTGCCTTATGTCGAAGAGGAGTGTGACAGGATGGAATACACGGGGAGTGTGATATTTGATGTTTATCCGGATAAATTGCAGTTGCGCATCATGTGTAGCAGAATTTGCGAAAATGTAAAAAAACAGGAGAAAATGTTTGCCGGAGAAGAGCGGATGCTAAGAGACCTTGCGGAAGTCCTGTTGTATCAGGAAATCTACCGACGCAGGGGAGAACAGAGAAAAAGGAAACAGAAAATTTACAGTTATTGTTCATTGCCAGGAAAATCTATGATATAATCATTCAGATTACAACAAAAGAAACGGATTCAGAAGAAGGGAACAGATACAGATGAAAAGTAATCTTATATTTATCGGTATGCCGGCTGTCGGAAAAAGTACAGTTGGTATTGTAGTAGCAAAAAGACTTGGAAAAGGTTTCATAGATTCAGATCTTCTGATTCAGGAACAAGAAGGAAAACTTCTGCGTGAAATCATAGCAGAAGTCGGTGATGATGGGTTTTTAAAAATCGAAAATCAGGTAAATCGTGATATAAAAGCAGAAAATGCGGTTATTTCTCCGGGCGGAAGTGTTGTCTATTGCGAGGAAGCAATGAAACATTTCAAAGAAATCGGAATTGTTGTATATCTTCATGCTTCTTATCAGACAATAAAGAGGAGAATCAGGAATCCTCAAAAAAGAGGAGTTGTTTTGAAGGACGGTCAGACATTAAAAGACCTGTACGACGAGCGAAAAGTCCTTTTTGAGAAGTATGCAGATGTGACAATCAGTGAAGAGGGCTGTCAGATTGAAGAAACAATAGAAAATGTACTTGATGCCATTGAGAATTACTCTCAAAATAAAGCGTGAATATTACCGTCATAGAAAAAGGGGATTCCACAATGAAAGATTTTGTGTTATAGTTATGTATGGATTATATTGTAATTAAGATAGATAGTTCTTTTCGTATAGATAAAGACACAAGAATAAATCGTTACTGAACACAGGATCTGTGGGAAGTAATACAGAATCGGACAATTGAGGTGCAAAATGGAGCAATATATTATTAAGGGTGGTAATCCGCTGGTTGGGGAAGTTGAAATCGGCGGAGCTAAGAATGCGGCACTTGGAATTCTTGCAGCTGCAATCATGGCAGATGAACCGGTTTTGATTGAGAATCTTCCGGATGTGAATGACATTAATGTCATGCTGGAGGCAATCGAGGGCATCGGTGCAATGGTACAGAGAATTGATAGACATACAGTAAAGATCAATGGAAATACAATTGGAGATTTCAGTATTGATTATGACTATATCAAGAAGATCAGAGCGTCTTATTATTTGTTAGGTGCACTTCTTGGAAAATACAAGAGAGCAGAAGTAGCACTTCCGGGAGGATGCAATATCGGAAGCAGACCGATCGATCAGCATCTGAAAGGATTCCGTGCACTTGGAGCAGATGTAGACATTGAGTATGGTAAGATTGTTGCAGAGGCGGAAGAGCTGAAGGGAACACATCTTTATTTCGATGTTGTGACTGTAGGTGCGACGATCAACGTGATGATGGCAGCAGCTATGGCTGACGGTCTTACGATCATGGAGAACGTAGCGAAAGAGCCACATGTTGTAGATGTAGCGAACTTCCTGAACAGCATGGGAGCAAATATCCGTGGTGCAGGAACAGACGTGATCAAGATCCGTGGAGTGAAGTCCCTGCATAAGGCAGAGTACTCCATCATTCCGGATCAGATCGAAGCAGGAACATTTATGTTTGCCGCTGCAGCAACACGCGGAGATGTGACAGTGCTCAATGTGATTCCGAAGCATTTAGATGCAACGATCTCCAAGCTGGTAGATATCGGATGTGAAGTGGAAGAATTTGATGATGCAGTCCGCGTAGTGGCTAAGGGACGCCTGACAAGTACACAGGTGAAGACATTACCATATCCGGGATATCCGACAGATATGCAGCCACAGATCGGGGTTGTGCTTGCACTTGCGAAGGGAACAAGTACGATCACAGAAAGTATCTTCGAGAATCGTTTTAAATATTTAGATGAGCTGGCACGTATGGGTGCGAATATCAAAGTTGAAGGTAATTCAGCAACGATCGAGGGTGTTGAGAAATTTACAGCAGCAAGAGTCAGCGCGCCGGATCTTCGTGCAGGAGCTGCGCTTTGCATCGCAGGACTTGCAACAGAAGGAATTACGATCGTAGATGATATTGTTTATATCCAGAGAGGATACGAACGCTTTGAAGAGAAACTCAGAAGTCTGGGTGGAATCATTGAGAAAGTGTCCAGTGAAAAAGAGATTCAGAAATTCAAATTAAAAGTTGGCTAAACCGAGGTTACTGTTTACAACAAGCTGCGGCCGGCAGCGAGCCGATACAGACAGAATCCGAAGAAATATGATGTAAGAACGTATGCAGGTGTCGGAACGAAAGTTCTGATACCTGTTTTCAGTTATGTGTCATACATATGTGTCAGGAGCTATGGCGTAATGCGTGATCAGGCAGGCCGAACAAAACAGTGACGGGATATCAATAAGAAAACAGCAGGAGCAACGAACGATGAATGAATTTGAACAGGCAGAAGAACGGAGAAAAAGACAGAGAGAAGAAATCAAACAAAAGAGGATCAGACAGCTCAGACGAAGAATGACTATTTTCGGCTGTATTTTGTTGTGTGTAATCATAGCGCTGGCAGCCTTTGCAGTCAATGTGGCTAAGAAAAAGAAACTGGCAGCAGAACAGAAAAAACAACTGGAGCAGGAGATTGCACAGATGAATGAATCGCTGAATGACTGCTACAACACTTTCCTGACGGATAATGGAGTGTCAGCGGAAAAGTCTGATGTTACAGCGTTTACGAAATGGCTGGAAAAGAACTATTCTGAAGAGATGGATGATTTATTTCCAGTCTATCAGAAGAATAAAAAGATAACAGCGCAGGACATTTATGATTCCTTTGGAGCGACTTTGCATGTCCTGTCAGATACATACGAAGGAAAATTAAAGGATGAAGCTACCGCTGCGAAGAATCATATCTATGAGAAGAAGGCAGCAGAGAACGGAACCGTGCAGATCACAGCAGCAGGTGACCTCTGTCTGGAGGAAGATGGATATGTTCTCGATTATTATGATACGGTAAATGACTTGTCCAAATGCATTTCCAAGACAATTCTGGATCAGACAAATGCAGCGGATATTTTCTTCCTGAATCATGAATATTGTATCAGTGACCGTGGAACCCCGCTGGAGGATAAGTATTATGTATTCCGTGCAAAACCAGAACGTATGAAGTTGCTGGAACAGATGGGGACAGATATTGTTTCAATTGCGAATAATCACATTTACGATTATGGTGCAGATGCGATGGATGATACGATTGATCTATTGGATCAGGCGAAGATCACTCATGTTGGAGGCGGAACGAATCTGGATGAGGCAAAGCAGCCGACTTATTATATCATTAACGGAATCAAGATTGGATTTGTGGCAGCTTCCGAGGGAGAACAGTATAAATTTACACCGGAAGCAACAGATTCAACGACAGGTATTCTTACATCCTACGACACAACAGAGTATAATCAGGTGATCGCGGATGCATCAAAGGAATGTGATTATCTGATCGCATATGTTCATTGGGGAACAGAAGATGAGGATATGTATAATTCAACACAGACAGAGCATGGAAAAGAATTCCTGAAGTCGGGAGCAGATATCGTGATCGGAGGTCATCCGCATGTACTTCAGGGAATTGAATATACAGAAGATGGACCTATTGTATACAGTCTGGGCGATTTCTGGTTTAATGATGAGACAAAATGCACGGGACTTCTGAATCTTGAGATTACATCAGAAGGACTGAAGCAGATGTCCTTTACACCGTGTGAGCAGAAAGACAGCCAGACACAGTATCTGAATAATGCAGAGTCCCAGAGAGCACTTTTTGATCACTTGCAGAAGATTTCACCGAATATTACGATTGATGATACAGGTGTGATCACGGAGTTGAAAGATGTTGATGCAGAATCATAGAAATATAAAAGTTTTATCAACTTCAGGAAACGGTATTGACATAATCAACAAGGTGTTGTATAGTCTGATACGAAACAAAATTAAATAGATGATACTTTCTCTTATTCAGAGCAGTGGAGATACAAAGGATCTAAGAAGCTGCGGCAACCCCTCGTAATAGGAAGGTGCCAACCTGAGCGAGTTATTTCGAACAATAAGAGGATTGTTAAGATAAACTGACAGTCCGCTTGATGCGGGCTGTTTTCATTATTGGCAATGTAAGCAAATGAAGACAGCACAAGCGAGAGAAAGTGAGAAGTTGCTGTTAGTGCAGCAACCGGAAAGGAGAACAGATATGGAAAGAGAAAAAATTTTATTTACATCAGAATCAGTAACTGAGGGACACCCGGATAAGATGTGTGACCAGATTTCAGATGCGATCCTTGATGAACTGATGAGACAGGACCCGATGAGCCGTGTAGCATGTGAGACATGCTGTACAACAGGTCTTGTAATGGTTATGGGAGAGATTACAACACAGGCTTATGTAGATATCCAGAAGATCGTTCGTGACACTGTTCGTGAGATCGGATACACAAGAGGAAAATATGGATTTGATGCTGATACATGTGGCGTGATCACAACACTGGATGAGCAGTCAGCAGATATCGCACTCGGAGTAGATAAAGCACTTGAGGCGAAAGAGAACAAGATGTCAGATGAAGACATCGAGGCGATCGGAGCAGGAGACCAGGGTATGATGTTCGGTTATGCTTCTGATGAGACAGAAGAGTATATGCCTTACCCGGTTGCAATGGCTCATAAGCTTGCACGTCAGCTGACAAAGGTTCGTAAAGACGGAACACTTACTTACCTTCGTCCGGATGGAAAGACACAGGTTACAGTAGAGTACAACGAAGACGGTTCTGTAAAGCGTCTGGATGCAGTTGTTCTTTCTACACAGCATGACCCGGATGTGACTCAGGAGCAGATTCATGAGGATATTAAGAAATATGTATTCGATGAGATCATTCCGGCAGAACTCGTAGACGAAGAGACAAAGTTCTTCGTAAACCCGACAGGACGTTTCGTGATCGGTGGGCCACACGGAGACAGTGGACTGACAGGTCGTAAGATCATCGTTGATACTTACGGCGGAATGGCTCGTCACGGTGGCGGTGCTTTCTCAGGAAAGGACTGTACAAAGGTAGACCGTTCTGCAGCTTATGCAGCACGTTATGCAGCAAAGAATGTTGTAGCAGCAGGACTTGCTAAGAAATGTGAGATTCAGCTTTCTTATGCAATCGGTGTTGCACAGCCGACATCTATCGCAGTTGATACATTCGGAACAGGAAAACTTTCTGATACAAAACTGGTTGAGATCCTTCGTGAGAACTTTGATTTCCGTCCGGCAGGAATCATCAAGATGCTGGATCTGAGAAGACCGATCTACAAACAGACAGCAGCTTACGGACATTTTGGACGCAACGACCTGGATCTTCCATGGGAGAAGCTGGACAAGGTTGACGATTTAAAGAAATATCTGTAAGATAGAAATATCTGATACAAGCACCGGAAGGTGCCTGACACCCGTCATAAAGTGTCAGGCACCTTTTTCAATACGGAAAGGAGATGCTTCTATGAAATTACGTACCAAACTGATTATTGCTTTTGTAGTCGTTATGATCTTTCCTGTAACATTTGCACTGATCGCAATGCATGCATTTGTTCCGGGAAGAGGGGCAGAGATACAGCAGCTGTATCTGATCGCAGTTGTCCTTACGACAGCATTTCTAATCTTGTGGATCTACAGATCGGTATCGGTCCCGCTGGAGAAACTTCAGAGAGCTGCACGCAATATCAAAGAGGGTAATCTTGACTTTGAGATCAAGGCAGAATCAAATGACGAGATCGGACAACTCTGTCAGGACTTTGAAGAGATGCGTCTCAGACTGAAAGCACAGGCGGAAGAGAAGGTCGCATTTGACAGAGAGAATAAGGAGCTCATCAGTAACATTTCACATGACCTGAAGACTCCGATCACAGCGATCAAAGGTTATGTGGAAGGAATCATGGATGGGGTAGCAGATACGCCGGAAAAGATGGACAGATATATCAGAACGATTTATAATAAAGCTAATGAGATGAATCTTCTGATCAATGAACTGACGCTTTATTCAAAGATCGATACGAATCGAATTCCGTATAATTTCACAACAATCTCTGCGAAGGGATATTTTGCAGATTGTGCGGAGGATTTAAGTGTAGAACTGGAATCAAAGGGAGCTGAATTTACTTACAGGAACTTTATGGAAGAGGACAGCAAGGTAATCGTAGATCCGGAGCAGCTTCGAAGAGTCATCAATAACATCGTATCAAATTCTATCAAATATACAGATAAGCCGAAGGTGAAGATTACGATGGATGTAAAGGACGTGGGAGACTTTATTCAGGTAGAACTGGGAGATAACGGAAAGGGCATTGCGGCAAAGGATCTGCCGAATATCTTTGACCGTTTCTACCGGACAGATGCTTCAAGGAATTCTTCCAAGGGAGGAAGCGGCATCGGTCTTTCTATCGTGAAGAAGATTGTGGAAGAGCACGGAGGAAAGATCTGGGCAACCAGCGAAGAGGGCGTTGGAACCACGATGTATTTTGTAATAAGAAAATATCAGGAGGTACCCGTAGAAGATGAGTAAACGTATTTTAATCGTAGAAGACGAGGAAAGCATTGCAGATCTTGAGAAAGACTATCTGGAGCTGAGTGGTTTTGAAGTCGAGGTTGCGAATGATGGTGAGATAGGACTTAAGAAAGGACTTGAAGGAGAATTTGATCTGATCATTCTGGATCTGATGCTTCCGGGAGTAGATGGATTTGAGATCTGTCGTCAGATCCGCAGCCAGAAGAATACACCGATCATTATGGTTTCAGCGAAGAAAGATGATATTGATAAGATCCGTGGGCTTGGACTTGGCGCAGATGATTATATGACAAAACCGTTCAGTCCAAGTGAACTTGTAGCGCGCGTGAAAGCACATCTTGCAAGATATGAGAGACTGATCGGAAGTAATGTAGAGCAGAATGAAGTGATCGAGATCCGTGGATTGAAGATTGACAAGACAGCACGTCGTGTATGGGTGAATGGAGAAGAGAAGTCTTTCACAACGAAAGAATTTGACCTTTTAACTTTCCTTGCAGGACATCCGAATCATGTGTACAGCAAGGAAGAGCTTTTCCGTGAGATCTGGGATATGGAGTCGATTGGAGACATTGCCACTGTTACAGTACATATTAAGAAGATTCGTGAGAAGATTGAGTATGATACTTCACATCCACAGTATATTGAGACAATCTGGGGGGTGGGATACAGATTTAAAGTATAAGAAGAAAGAGAGGACTCTGCCAGTGAATGGTGGAGTTCTTTTTTGTGGAAATAATAAATAATAAAGATGTCAACTCAAATAAAGAAAAGGTTGACAATCGAAAAAGACATGGCTATACTATTTTCATATGTTGTAAATAAGATCAACAGAATGATAATGCAGAAGAAGCGTTGGAGATATTTGAGGATTGCGGGAATTACATAGCAATGGAGTAATCCGGTTGCATCAGTGAATGACAAAAATTACTTTTGAGACTCATATCATAGAAACAGAAGAAAGGGAAATATACCATGTCAAACAGATCAATTCATACATTACTGAAAAACTGGGATGAAGAATGTCCGCTTACAAGAGAAGAAGCAGTTGAAGTGCTGAATCTTCCAGAGGAGGAGATGGACAGTCTGATGGAGTGTGCTTATGCACTTCGTACAAAATACAAAGGGAAGAAAGTAAGCGTTCAGCTTCTGACAAATGTTCGTAGTGGAAACTGTACACAGAACTGTGCTTACTGTGCACAGTCCAAGGATTCTCAGGCAGAGATTGAGAAGTATAAGAGAGTATCAGATGAAAAGCTTTATGGTGATAATGATCTGGTAGATGAGAAACATCTTGCAAGACATTGTATCGGATTGAGTGGAATCGGATTCTCAGATGAGGAGATTGAAGATCTTGCAAACCGTATCCGCGAGATGAAGAAGAAAGATACACAGATCTGCTGCTCCATCGGCTTCCTGACAGAGAAGCAGGCAAGAATCCTGAAAGATGCCGGATTGGACCGTATCAACCATAACCTGAACAGCAGCCGTTCTTTCTATCCGGAGATCTGTACAACACATACTTATGATCAGCGTGTGAATAATATCAAGATGCTTCAGAGTCTTGGATTCGAGATCTGTAGTGGTGGAATTGTTGGAATGGGTGAGAGTAAGGAAGATATCGTTGATATGCTGATGGATCTTCGCGAGATCAATCCGGAATCGGTTCCGATCAATTTCTTACTTCCGATTCCGGGAACAAGACTGGCAGATCGTGATATCTCAGAGCTGACACCGGAGTATTGCTTGAAAGTTCTTTGTCTGGCAAGACTGATGATTCCAAAGTCCGATATCCGCTGTGCAGCAGGAAGAGAAGTTTACTTCAAGGGATTGGAACCGGAACTTTTCAAAGTTGTTGATTCTATCTTTGCATCAGGTTATCTGACAGCCGGAGGCCAGGGAATCGATGACACAATGAAAATGATAAAAGATGCGGGATTCGATGGAGAGATCGAGTCTACAGATCACTAAAAATGATTCAAACTATATAATATATAATAATTTTAAATAAACCGCCAAACGAAGGATACGCTGTTCTGAGGACGAATCAGAGTGGCGTATCTTTCGTTTTATCAGCTTTTACTTGCAGATGATAAAAGGGAGTGGTAACATGGTGTTTAATAATTGTCATGTGAGAGCGAGGAAAGATAGACATGTATGGATTTTATATAGATGAAGACAGGAGAAAAGCACGAAGAGCAAAATGGAATACAGTGAGGATCATATCAATCGGATTCTTTGGTGTGATTCTGCTTGGCAGTCTGCTCTTATGGCTTCCATTTTCAAATCATCAGCCGATTCGTTATATCGATGCACTGTTTACAGCTGTAACATGTGTCTGCGTGACAGGATTGGTGACAGTTGTGCCGGCTGCGCAATTTACAGTGGCAGGAAAAGTGATTCTGCTTATTCTGATCCAGATCGGCGGACTTGGAATCATTGCATGTACAACTGCATTTTTAATTCTGGTTGGAAAAAGAATAAATATGAAGGAACGAGTTGTCATTCAAGAAGCCTATGGTCTGTCCACACTTCAAGGAATGATCCGGTTTATTGAAAGAGTATTGTGGGGAACATTTCTTGTAGAAGGAATTGGCGCAATCGGATATTCATTTCAGTTTATTCCAGAGTATGGTGTTGCGAAAGGAATCTTCTATTCCGTGTTTCACTCAATCTCTGCATTTTGTAATGCGGGTGTAGATATTCTTGGAGATTCAAGCTTTACGAGATATGTCAATACACCAGTGATCACAATTACGACAACAATGCTTGTCATTCTCAGCGGTCTTGGTTATCCGGTATGGATCGATCTTGCGAAGAATATAAAGATGACAATACAGTCCAAGGGAAAACGGCCAGTCGGAAGAACGATCACAAGACTGAGTCTGCAGAGTAAAATCGTCTTGACAATGACGTTGTTCCTTCTTACTTTGGGAACTGTGGGATTCTATTTGTTAGAACATCATAATCCGGCAACGATGGGAACATTGAACGCTGCAGGGAAATTCCAGGCGGCTTTTTTCCAGTCTGTGACGACGAGAACGGCAGGATTTGCCAGCGTATCTCAGTCAGGCCTTACGAATGGTTCGAAGCTACTGGCCAGCATGCTGATGATCATCGGTGGTTCACCGGCAGGAACTGCAGGTGGTATCAAGACAACAACAGTTGCTGTTCTCTTGCTTACAGCAATTTCTGTCTTGAGAGGAAACAAAGATACGGAATGTTATGGAAGAAAAATTACATTCGAAATTATAAGAGTAGGGATAACAATCACACTTGTGACATTTGTCTTCTGGCTGTTTGGGGTGACGGTGATGACAGTGATCGAGCCACAGCAGAAAGTCCTTGATCTGATGTTTGAGGCGACATCTGCGATGGCAACGGTTGGTCTGACAGCGGATCTGACGCCAGTGCTTAGTGATATCAGTCATGTCGTTCTGATGCTCATGATGTATATTGGACGAATCGGACCAATGACGATGGCACTTATATTTTCCGGTCATGTGGATAAGAAGAATCAGTTCCGTACTTTGCCGGAAGCGAAGATTATGGTTGGCTAAGAAAAGATAAAAGAGAAAACAAGAGATACGCGATAAAAACAAGGAACAGTATATGAGAAGGAGAAAACGATGAGAAAGCAGTTTGCAGTTCTGGGGCTTGGTAGCTTTGGCCGGAGTGTGGCCTTGACACTTGAGAATATGGGATGCGATGTGATCGTTGTAGATAAATCACGGGAGACGATCCAGGAAATCGCGGATAGGGTGACCTATGCAATCACAGCAGATATTACAGAGAAAGAGGCATTGAGTACACTTGGAACAAGGAATTTGGACGGAGCAATTATTGGAGTTGCGGAGAATCTTGAAGCAGGGATCATGGCGACTCTGCTTTGTAAAGAAATAGGAATTCCAATGGTTGTTGCCAAAGCAAAGAATAAGTTACAGGGAACTATATTGAAGAAAGTAGGGGCAGATACTGTTGTATATCCTGAGATTGAGATGGGCAGCCGGGTTGCCAAAAGCCTTCTGGCAACAGAATTCACAGACTGGATTGAACTGTCAAATGATTACAGTATGGTTGAGATCGCTGTTCCAAAACCGTGGATCAATCACAGTATGGCAGAACTGGGTATACGTACGAAATATGGAGTTACAGTTGTAGGAATCATGCAGGACGGAAATGTTAATGTAGAGTTTAATCCACAGATGCCGCTTCCGGAGAATGCACTATTGATTTTGGTTGGAGCAAATAAAGTACTCGAAAAGATTGGAAAATTGGAGAAATAGATTATGATAACAAGTACATCGAATGCACAGATCAAAGAACTGGCGAAGCTGCAGAAGAAGAGCCGCTTAAGAGATGAGAAAGGAATCTTTCTCGTGGAAGGACCAAGAATGACAGAAGAGATTCCGGCGGAACGAATTGAGAAAGTATATGCTTCAGAAAGCTTTGCAAAGAAGAATAAAGAATTTTTAGAGAAATTACAGGCGCCGGTCGAGCTTCTGACAGATACTGTGTTCGCTTATGTGTCAGATACAAAGACACCGCAGGGAATTCTGGCGATTGTGAAGAGACTCAATTATACGATGAATGACCTGATGCAGGTGAAAAATCAGAAGGCACCGCATTTGGTTGTGTTGGATAATCTGCAGGATCCGGGAAATCTCGGAACTATTTTCAGAACAGCTGAGGCAGCAGGTGTAACCGGAATCTTATTGAGCAAAGATTGCGTGGACGTCTACAATCCAAAGGTGATTCGTTCCACGATGGGGGCTGTATTCCGTATGCCGTTCCTCTATGTGGAAGATCTTCCGGAGAAGATCAAAGAGCTGCAGAAGGAGAACATTAAAACTTACGCAGCACATTTGCGTGGAGAAAATGCATACGACGAGGAAGATTATACAACTGGTTGTGCATTTTTGATAGGAAATGAGGGAAATGGACTTCGTGATGAAGTTGCAGACTGCGCGGATTGTCTCATCCGTATCCCAATGGAAGGCGAGGCGGAATCTCTAAATGCAGCCGTAGCAGCGGCGGTTTTGATGTTCGAAGCAGGAAGACAGAGAAGAAAGAAATAATAAAAATGCATAAAAGAATGTATAAGTACTGAATAAATATGTATAAAACAGAGTAAAATAAAGTTTTAGTTGCATTTTTATACATGAATGTAGTATACTAAATTCATCGGTTACAATGTAGGTTCAAAGATATGAAGAAGAGAAGGACAGAGAGGGTTCTGATTCATATAGTTATAGAATAGAAAGGACGAGAACAATGGATTTAAAAGGAAGAAATTTTCTGACACTGAAGGATTTTACACCAGAGGAAATTACATACCTGCTTGACCTGGCAGCAGACCTCAAAGAGAAGAAGAAAAACGGAGTACCGGTGGATCATTATCATGGCAAGAACATTGCACTGATCTTTGAGAAGACAAGTACAAGAACACGTTGTGCATTCGAAGTGGCAGCGCATGATATGGGAATGGGAACAACTTATCTTGATCCATCAGGTTCTCAGATTGGAAAGAAAGAGAGTATCGAAGATACAGCCCGTGTACTTGGAAGAATGTATGACGGAATCGAATATCGTGGATTCGGTCAGGAAATCGTAGAAGATCTTGCAAAATATGCAGGAGTACCGGTATGGAACGGTCTGACAAATGAATATCATCCGACACAGATGCTGGCGGATATGCTGACAATCCGTGAGAATTTCGGAGAACTCAAAGGCCGCAAGCTTGTATACATGGGAGATGCAAGGTTTAACATGGGCAATTCCCTGATGATCGCATGCTCTAAGCTTGGAATGCATTTCGTAGCATGTACAACAAAAGAATATTTCCCGAACGAAGAGCTTGTTGAAACTTGTAAAGGTTATGCCGCACAGTCCGGAGCAACAATTACTCTGACAGAAGATGTAAAAGAAGGAACAAAGGACGCAGATGTTATCTATACAGATGTATGGGTATCCATGGGCGAGCCGGATGAAGTATGGGAGAAGAGAATCAAAGAACTTTCACCATATAAGGTAACAAAAGAAGTTATGGCAAATGCAAAAGATACAGCTATTTTCCTGCATTGCCTGCCGGCATTCCATGACCTGAAGACAAAGATCGGAGCAGAGATGGGACAGCGTTTCGGAATCGAAGATATGGAAGTAACAGACGAAGTATTCGAGTCTGCACAGTCCAAAGTATTCGATGAGGCAGAGAACAGAATGCATACGATCAAGGCGGTAATGGTTGCAACACTTGGCGAGTTCTAAGAGCATGTAATCTATTTGATGAACTTGAGAAATCAGCAGAAGTTTGGTATGATAAATGAGTTGAAGATCAGACCGGCTTCTGTGGAAAATAAGAATGAGCAGAAGGTGTCTGTTGTCCGGAATAGGGGACAGGCGCCTTTCTTTTTTTCTGTGGAGGCAGACAGTGAGAAATCTGGATTGCTGTTATAGAGCGGCGATTCTGAGGAGGCAGAAAAAATGAAAGCTGAAATATTAAAATTATTGAGGGAAGCGGACGGATATGTGTCAGGCCAGCAGCTTTGTGAAAAGTTCGGGGTGTCAAGAACTGCAGTCTGGAAGGTGATCCGTCAGCTGCAGGAAGAAGGATATCAGGTTGAAGCTGTGCGGAATAAAGGTTATCATATTGTAGATAGTCCGGATGTGATGACGAAAGAAGAGCTTGATAGCCTGATGGATACGCAGTGGGCCGGAAGAAACATCATTTATTACGATTCGGTAGATTCTACAAATCTGAGAATCAAGCAGATGGGAGATGAAGGTGCACCGGAAGGTACACTTGCGGTAGCAGATAAGCAGACAGCCGGAAGAGGGAGAAGGGGCCGTTCCTGGGATTCACCGTCAGGTTCAAGCATTTACATGTCCTTGTTGCTTCGTCCGGAGATTGAACCGGATCAGGCGCCGATGCTGACGCTTGTGATGGCATTAAGTGTAGCAGAGGGAATCATGGATTGCGGAGATTCCTGTGGAAACCCGGATGTAAAGATCAAGTGGCCAAATGATATTATCATTAATGGAAAGAAGCTCGTCGGAATCCTGACAGAGATGAGCACTCAGATCGATTACATTAATCATGTAACGATTGGTGTAGGGATCAATGTGAACCTGACAGAGTTCCCTGAGGAGATCCGTGAGACAGCGACATCACTCAGACTGGAATGTGGACATGTGGTAAAGAGAGCACCGTTGATTGCAGCAGTGATGAAACGCTTTGAACAGAATTACACGGTTTTCCTTGAACATGGAGATCTGTCCGGTCTGAAAGAACGTTACAGCGAATTACTGGTTAATAAAGACCGTGAGGTCCGGATTCTTGGCGCGAAAGAACAGTACAATGCTTACGCACTTGGAATCAATCAGACAGGAGAATTGATCGTTCGGAAAGAAGATGGAACCAAAGAGGCGGTGTATGCCGGAGAAGTTTCGGTGCGCGGCGTATATGGATATGTATAACCAGGTGGATAAGACCTACGGAATGTGAATAAGTCATCGGGATTATGCAGTGAATGTGGAAAATATGGAAAGGTAAGCACTGTTTACAGAAACTGTGGGCAGTGATATAAGGTGTAAAAATTATGGATGAAGAAATGGTATTGTGTGCGGCCAGCTCCTATGAGCAGAAATATTATCTGAACCCGGAATTTGAATCTCTTCCGGAAGCAGTGAAACAGGAATTGCAGATCATGTGTGTGTTGTATACAGCGGATGTTGGAGGAGTTCTCCTGCTGGTGTTTGATGAGAATGGAAACCTTGAGTTGAAAGTAGAGCACAACGAGGGTGATTTCTCATTCGATGAGATTGGTAGTGTACTGAAGATCAAAGAGCTGCAGGACACAAAGGAAGAGCTTTTCAAGTCTCTTGAAATGTTTTACAAAGTATTCTATCTCGGAGAAGAGATGGAAGAAGAGACAGAGGAATAAATAGTCAGATAAATAGATTACGGTTTATCTGTCGAATTTTAAAACTATAAAAAAGCCCATGGCGGAATCTGAATGATAAGTTTGTTGAATTTATCAGAATTCCTGCTATGGGCTTTTGTTTCTCATAGTTTCCGTTTAACGATAGGTCACTTTTTATCCGAGCAATAACTTCAGAACGTCGTTGACCTTTTTCACCGGAGTGATTTTCAGCTTATCCTTTACTTCCGCAGCTACATCTTCGAGATCATCTGCGTTGTCAAAAGGAATCAGTACTTTTGTAATACCGACCCTCTGGGCAGCCATCAGTTTCTCAGGAAGTCCACCGATCGGAAGTATACCTCCGCGGAGGGAAACTTCACCGGTCATGGCATAATCCGGGCTGACAGCCTTTCCGGTAACAAGGGAAGCAAGTGCTGTGGTTAATGTAATGCCGGCAGATGGACCATCTTTTGGAACAGCTCCTTCCGGCACATGAATGTGCAGATCATGATCCTGGAAAACCTTGCTTTCTTTAGGATAAAGAGACTTCACAAGTGTCAGTGCAATCTGTACAGATTCTTTCATGACATCTCCAAGCTGTCCGGTGATGATTATCTTTCCTTCCCCTTCTGTCAGCTTTGTCTCTATAAACAGAATCTCACCGCCTGCCTGTGTCCATGCAAGTCCGGTGACAACACCAGGCTGTGTGGAAGTTAATTTCTGGTCATGATGCAGTTTCTTACGGCCGAGATAGTCTTTCAGATTCGATTTATTTACTGTCAGAGTCTGCCCCTCTTCTTTTACAAGACGCACAGCAGCGGAACGACAAAGCATATCAATCTGTTTCTTAAGTCCACGGACTCCGGATTCCATCGTATAATCTTCAATGACCTTGCGCAATGCACCATCCGTTATCTTTAACATTTTCTTCTGGATTCCCATAGCGTCCATTGCCTTTGGAAGTAAGTGCTTTCTGGCAATATGGAATTTTTCCACTGCCGTATATCCTGGAAAATCGATCACTTCCATACGGTTCAGAAGCGGTTCAGGAATCGTATCTGTAGAATTTGCTGTGCAGACGAACAGAACATTGGATAAGTCATATGGAACATTCATATAATGGTCTGTAAATGTACTGTTCTGCTCCGGGTCAAGCACCTCAAGCAATGCACTTGCCGGATCTCCGCCATAATCTTTCGCAAGCTTATCTACTTCATCAAGAACTACAACAGGATTGGAAACGCCGCTGCGTTTAATCCCTTCCATGATCCGTCCCGGCATAGCGCCGATATAAGTTCTTCTGTGACCGCGGATCTCAGCTTCATCTCGGATACCGCCGAGACTGATGCGGACATATTCGCGGTTTAACGCACGGGCAATACTCTGTCCGATACTTGTCTTACCGGTACCGGGCGCACCGACAAAAAGGAGGATGGAACCATACTGTTTCCGGTTCAGTGCCATAACAGCAATCTGCTGGATGATACGTTCTTTGACTTTCTTAAGTCCATAATGATCTTCATCAAGAATCTCTTCTGCCCGGTTTAAATCAATCGGTGTAAATTCCGGATGCTTCCAGGAAAGACTGGTGACAAAATCAAGATAGTCATAGAGAAGCCCATATTCATGGCTGTCTTTTCCTTCCTGCTTCATACGATTCAGGACTTTGTCCGCTTCCTTACGGGCATCTTCATTCATGCCGGATTCCTGGATCTTTTTTTCAAAAGCACGGACATCGGAAATGTTTTCCGGGTGCATCTCATCTAATTCTTTCTGAAGGTAATCGATCTGCTTCTTAATTGCAGCCTCTCTGTAAAGCTGCTCCTGGTCACCTTTCTGTGCCTCCTGTGCTTCAGAAGAAACTTTGGCCACTTCCATGAATTCCTTAATCGCATTCTCAATCAGTTCACAGCGCTCACGGCGGGAATCTGTCTCAACAATTGCATATTTTTCTTCGGAAGTAATGTTCAGATAATCTGAAAGAGCAGAACCAAGGTCATAGATATTCTTTCTCTGGATAATGTAGCTTCTTGCCCAGATCCCCCATTGATAATTCTGAACAAATTTCAGAAGCGAGTTCCGCAGGTTTGTGAAAGTCTGCTTCTCTTCTTCTAAAGGAAGATCATCTACCTCCGGGCGGATGGAAGCTGTAGCTGTAATCTGTCCGTTCTCATCCAGCTCAATATCATCAAGACTGACACGTTCTAATGTACGAATCTGGATGCTGTCATCATCACCGATAGATTCGACTCTCGCAGACATACCGACCGGGTAAATATCATCTACAGTGACAGTAGTCTCATCCACTTCATTTTTCAAAAATGGAAACAGAATATCTGTACCGACTTCAATCTGGTCTGCAGCAGCCCCCGGAAAGAAATCACGTTTAAAAAAATAAGTGATATCAGGGAGCAATAATATATTAAAAACAGGACGAATAATCATAAAAACACTCCTTTCGTCTCATGATTTATCATATCACCGTCAGCAATTCAAAATGGTGGGATATGTTGTGTAATGCAGGTGCCGCGAACAGAAAACTGCTTACAGCTGTGCCATCAGAAAGTTTAGCGATCCCGCAGGATTCTCAGTTCCTTTTTCCAAAAGAGAGACAAGAGCAGAGATTGTCTGTTCAATCTCATCTGCTGTTGAAGGTATTAAGGTGTTATCCATCTTAACAGTCAGTACAATCAGTACGATCTCAGCAAGAGAAACAGGGTCAGCACAGCGGATTAAATCCTGTGCAATCCCTTGTTCAATAATGGAAGCAAGAACCGGCTTGAGTGAAACGATGAGATGATTCATGTACTTTTGATGAAGAAAAGCCCGCTCCGGTGCAGCCTTTGTAGTTGATGGCTGTGTCTTTAAAAAAGCCGCAGAGGAATTTCGGCAGGCCTGAAAGATCAGAGCCATGCGTGTGAAAGGTGAAATCTCTCTTTGCTCTGCAAGATGTCTTGCTGTTGTTATTGGAGCTTCATAATTGCGTTCTACCAGTGCTTCAAGAATTGCATCTTTGGAAGAAAAATAATAATAAATACTTCCTTTTCCAATTTCAGCAGTCTGAGCAATCTCACTGACAGAGATATTAGAAAGTTCTTTGGTTTCCAGAAGCTTTTGAAGAGCATCCAGAATCTTATCGTATTTTAATTGTTTTGGCATAGAAGTCCGCCTCGTATATTCGTAAGTATATTTGGCCAGTTCCAGATTACGGGAACTGACCGATATCCTTTTAAGTATAGCACAATAAAGTCGGAAGAACCAATAAAATAGAAATAAAAAAGAGGACAAAAAAAGGACACTTTAAAACAAAAGATTGTCTGAAATAGATAATTGACCACGGGTCGAAAAAGTGATAGATTAAAAACACAGCAAATCGACCATCGGTCGAAAAGTGAAAAACTGAAAAGGAGAGGGAGAGAAAAATGACATACGCAGACATGTTTTCAAAAGTAAAAGGGATGATGATGGAAGCAGATGTAAGTACTGTGAATGAACATCTTGCATATCAGTTCAATGTAACAGGAGAAGCAGAGGGAATCTTTTATGCAGAGGTAAAAGAAGGAAAACTGTATGTGGAACCATACGAGTATTATGACAGAGATGCGATTTTTACTTGTTCGGCAGAGACATTATTTAAGATCAATGAGGGAAAGCTGGATCCGGTTCTGGCAGTAACACTGGGAAAATTGAAAGTAGAAGGCAACATTGACAAAGCTTTGTATCTGAAAAAACTGATTGATAGCAGAAAAGCAGAACAGAATACAATAAAGAAAACACAGAAACAGAAATAACTGTAAAAAGGAAGCAAAGGTGAAAAAGATGATGCATTACGGAAAACTTCTTGCACTTGCAGGTCTGGTGGGAATCGTATCAGCAGAGGCAGGTGGAAGTGCATACTTTTACAGAAGAACAATGATGCGTTATAACGCAAAGACAGAACGCACGATGAAGATGTCCGGGGTAGACTGGGATCAGTATTTCTCAAAGATGAAGGAATGCAGGGAGTGGATGATGGAGCAGCCTCATGAAGATGTCTGGATCCGGTCGGAAGACAGTTTGAAGCTTCATGGAACGTATTTCCGGGGAGCAGGAAATGTCGAAGAAAAGAAATGCAAAAAAGCAGTGATCTGTTTTCATGGCTACACGAGTCAGGGGCTTGCGGATTATGGAAGTATTTCAAATTATTATTTGAAGCGTGGTTATAACGTTCTTCTTGTTGATCAGAGATCACATGGGCAAAGTGAAGGAAAATACATTGGATTCGGATGTAAGGACCGTTATGATGCATATCGATGGATTGAATGGGTGATTGGACAGGAAGGAGAAAATGTTCAGATTCTCCTGCATGGTAATTCTATGGGAGGCGCCACAGTATTGATGGCAAGCGGGCTTGATTTGCCGCAGCAGGTAAAAGGAATTATTGCAGATTGTCCGTTTACTTCGCCCAAGGCAGTGTTTACACATGTACTTCACAGTATGTATCATCTTCCGGCGTTTCCAATGATACAGATTGCGGATGCGGTGAATAAAAAACAGGCAGGATATGGACTGGATGAGTGCAATTCTGCCCGTGAAGTCAGAAAAGCAAAAGTTCCTGTCCTTTTGATTCATGGAGATGCAGATACATTTGTTCCATGCAGTATGTCTGAAGAAATTTATAAAAATTGTAAATCTCCAAAACAGAAGCTGATCATCCACGGGGCAGGACACTGCGAAAGTTATTATAAAGACAGAGAAGCTTATGAAGGAGCAATGGATTCATTTATAGGAGGAATCATAGAATGATGAAAACAAGAAAAGGATATCCTGTATATCCACTGACGGTAGCGCAAAAATTTCATTTGTATTATCTGCCATTTTGTCCGAATGCGGCAGTACTGAATATTGGCACAAGCCTGACAATTGGCACAGATCTGGATTGGGATGTACTCCGAGAGTCCATTTACAAAGCATATGAGAGAAATGAAGGGATGCGGATACGCTTTGCAAAGGACAAAGAGGGGAATGTATATCAGTATGTTGTAAGTGCAGAGCAGGACAGAAAAGAACGGGAGATAGAGTTCGTTGATTTCTCCAATGTGACTATGGAAGAGGCAGCTGATACGATGCAGAAATGGACAACTGTCCCATTTCCATTCGAGGATTCACTGATGACGAAAATTAAAATGATCCGCACTTCAGATGGATTCAACGGAGTGTATTTCCTCGGACATCATATGGTGGTAGATGCTCAGTCACTGATCACATTTCTGAAGGATATTATTGAGCTGTACTGTAATGCAAAATATGAAGGTGTCCCATATCCAAAGGATATGTGTTCTTACATAGATCAGGTAAAGAAGGATCTCGCATATGAAGCCGGAAGTAAAGCACAGCAGCGAGACAGAGAATTTTTCAGGGAACTGATTGAAGCATCAGAGCCGGTTTATAACGGTGTTAATGGAACAGATAAGCTGGATGCAGCGAGGGAAATGTTTAAAAATCCAAAGCTTCGTTCTGCATTTAATGCGACAGATGATGTGAGTTCTGCATTGGATATCTTTCATTTGGAAGCAGAACCGACCAAACGTCTGATGGATTTCTGCGAAAAGTACCGGGTATCCCTGGCATGTCTTTTATTGATGGGATTACGTACTTACTTCCAGAAAATGAATGGACAGGAGGATGTATCGATCAATAATGCGATTGCCAGAAGGGCTACATTAAAAGAAAAGAAATCCGGTGGAACAAGAATTCATTCATTCCCGTTTCGTACCGTATTTTCAGAAGATGTGAAGTTTATCGATGCAGTATATGAAATCCGTGATAAGCAGAATGAATTATTTCGTCATGCAAATTATGACCCGACAGAATATTTCGCATATCGCTCCAGGACATATCCACAGCCACAGAATGGACTGACGTATGAGCCGATGTCTTTGACTTACCAGCCGATGACATTGCAGGAGAAAGGACTGGAAGATCTTGGAGGAATTCAATATAAGACAAAATGGTATCCGAATGGAATGACAACACAGGCAATGTATCTGACAGTCATGCACCGACCGGAGGATAATGGATTGGATTTCAACTTTGAACATCAGAAAAAAGCAATCTCAAGAGAAGAGTTGGAATATCTGTATTACTATTTATGTAAAATTATGTTCAAGGGAGCAGAAAATCCTGAACTTACAATTGGAGAAATCATAAAGCTTGTATAAAAGAAAGATGATCCGGATCATGTTGAGAATCACGATCAGGACAGAATGGAAAGGAAAAAATCATGTTTGAGCAGTTAGTAGATATTATTTGTAATTATGTAGAAATTGAACAGGAAAACATCAAGCCGGAATCACGTTTTATGGAAGATCTTGGATTCACATCCTTTGATTTTATGAGCATGCTTGGTGAAATAGAAGACGAGATGGATGTGGAGATTGAACAGGACAAGGCAGCAGATATCCGAACAGTCGGAGAAGCTGTAGCGTATCTTGAGTCTTTGAAGTAGAGGGAAAAGAAAATGGAATATAGAACAATTCGCGATATTCTTACAAATGCAGAAAAATGTTTTGGAAATGAAGACGCAATCCGTTACAAAACAGGAAAAAATGAAATTGCGGCAAAGACATACACACAGTTGAAAGAAGATAGTGAGAGAATAACAGCATTATTGAAAAAACTGGGAGAACCAAAAAGTCATATCGCATTGATCGGTGCGACTTCTTATCTATGGATTGCTTCCTATTTTGGAATTGTGGACGGCGGAAATGTTGCAGTACCATTGGATATGTCACTTCCGGCAGAAGAACTGTGTGAACTTATCGACCGTGCAGATGTAACAATCCTGATTCTGGATGAGGTCCGTAAAGATGTGATCGAAGCAGCGAAAGAAAAGTGTCCAAAACTGAAGTACATCCTTTCTATGCAGAAAGAAGCGAATGAGGGAAATATACTTTCTCTTACAAAATCAATGATGGAACAAACGATAGATGAGGACACAGGAGCAGAAAAAACAGAGATTACTCCGGATCAACTCTGTACGATCATGTTCACATCAGGGACAACAGGAAAGAGCAAAGGTGTGATGCTGACACACAGAAATCTCGTTGAGAACGCGACATGTCTGGATATGAAGCTCCCCGAGAGAAATGTGATTCTGTCAGTTTTACCGATTCACCACGCATACTGCCTGAGTATGGATATCCTGAAAGGAATTTCTCTCGGTGCAATTATCTGTATCAATGATTCTTTGATGCGTGTAGCGAAAAATATCAAATTATTTAAGCCGAATATGATCCTGATGGTACCGCTTATGATTGAAACTTTTGCAAAAAAGTTAGAAGATGTAAAAGACCTTCCGGAAAAAGTGGTAAAAGAAGCAGTATTTGGATCTCAGTTTCATACGATCTGCAGTGGAGGGGCATACCTGAATCCGGAGTATATTGAGCTGTTCGAACGTTTTGGAATCCAGATTCTCCAGGGATATGGAATGACAGAATGTTCACCGGTCATCAGTACAACCGTTGCATGGAATGTAAAAAAGAATTCAGTAGGACAACTTCTTCCAAACTGCGAGGCAAAGACCGTAGATGGAGAACTGTGGGTTCGCGGAAGCAGTGTAATGCAAGGATATTACAAGATGCCGGAAGAAACAAAAACCGCACTGAAAGATGGATGGCTTTGCACAGGGGATCTTGGATATGTAGATGAAGAAAGGTTTATCTATCTGACAGGACGAAAGAAGAACCTGATCATTACAAAGAATGGAGAAAATGTCTCACCGGAAGAACTGGAGAATAAATTAAGTTCTTCAAGACTGGTACAGGAAGTACTAGTAAGAGAAGCAAAAGGAGTGATCGAGGCAGAAATATATCCAGATGAAGAGTACGCAAAAAAGCAGGGACTTGAAAGAGAAGAGGAAGTCCGTGTAGAACTCCAAAAACTGATTGATGAATATAATCAGGGAGCACCGGCATATAAAAAGATTTATAGTCTGATCATTCGCGAGAAAGAATTTGAGAAGACAGCTTCAAGAAAAATCAAGAGATATTAAAAGACAGATAAAAAAGTCTGAATAAATGGAGGATTGCAAAAGCTTTGTGATTGCCGGATTTATTCAGACTTTTTTGTATGAATGCGAAAGAACAGATCGTGTACGTTGACTTTTCGGCAGTTATTTACTATGATACTAAAGTCAAATAAGAAGAATAGTTATAGATTAGAAAGAATAGAATATGATGAAACAGTTGAAAATAGGAAATGTGACGCTGCCAAACCGTTACATCTTAGGACCGATGGCCGGAGTGACAGATCTTCCATTCCGTGTGTTGTGTAAAGAACAGGGAGCAGGTCTTTTGTGTATGGAGATGGTCAGCGCAAAAGCGATTTTATATAATAATAAAAATACAGAATCACTTCTGGAGATCCATCCGGATGAACAGCCAGTGTCACTTCAGTTTTTTGGATCAGATCCGAAGATTATGAGTGAGATGGCAAAACGTGTGGAAGAGCGTCCGTTTGATATCATGGATATTAACATGGGATGTCCGGTGCCGAAGGTTGTACGTAACGGAGAAGGCTCTGCACTTATGAAGAATCCGAAGCTCGTTTATGAGATTGTCAGTGCAATGGTGAAGGCGATTGATAAGCCGGTCACTGTGAAGATAAGAAAAGGATTTGATGACAGCTGCATTAATGCGGTTGAAATCGCGAAGATCATCGAGGAGGCCGGGGCAGCAGCTGTAGCCGTGCACGGAAGGACAAGAGAACAGTATTACAGCGGACAGGCAGATTGGGATATCATCCGTCAGGTAAAAGAAGCTGTCTCTATTCCGGTAATTGGAAACGGAGATGTGACAAGTCCGCAGAAAGCAGAAGAGCTGGTGAAACAGACAGGCTGTGACGGAATCATGATCGCAAGAGGAGCACAGGGAAATCCATGGATCTTCTCCGAGATGATCACATATGAAGAGACAGGCACATTACCAGAACGTCCGGGAAAAGAAGAAGTTCGTGATATGATGCTTCGTCATGCCAGATTACAGCTAAAATACAAAGGTGAATTCATTGGTATCCGCGAGATGAGAAAACATGTGGCATGGTATACAAAGGGACTGAAAGGTTCTGCAAAATTGCGTGAAGAAATCAACCGCGTAGAGTCCTATCAGGAACTGGAAGAACTGCTCTTTCAGAGACTATAGGAAAAGAAGCTCCGGGACTTCGGAAAACAGTTGGAAAACAGAATGGAAAAAGTTCGGAAAAAGGCGGTTTTAAAGGCTTTTCATACACTGCGCAGAAGTGACCTGTGAGAGTGAAATTGCTTGACAGAAAGCGCGAGTTTGAGTATAATATTGAAATTGCGGACGGACGCTGATATAACGATTGGCGTTCAGGAGAAAAAGACAGCAGACATGCATTTTAAAACCGATAATATGATGTAAGTGTCAAAAGTATAAATTGCATACCAATGGAGCAATCCGGTTACATCATAATATCTGTAGACAGAGAAGAAACTTTGAATGCATGAAAAGTATAGACAGAAAATGATTTGCAGAGAATCTGTAAATGTTGTAGGAAACGAAACGTTATTGCAACAGGCAGTGACGGTAAGGAAGTAGAAAGGAAGCAGGAACAATGGCAGAGGCAAAAAAAAGATTACTTACTTATGCCGGATTAAAGGCAATTGAGGATGAACTTGAGAATCTGAAAGTAGTAAAGAGAAAAGAAGTTGCAGGTAAGATCAAAGAGGCAAGAGAGCAGGGAGACCTTTCCGAGAACGCTGAGTATGATGCAGCGAAAGACGAGCAGAGAGATATCGAAGCCCGTATCGAGGAGCTTGAGGCGATCCTGAAGAATGCAGAAGTTGTAGTAGAGGATGAAGTTGATCTTGATAAGATCAATGTCGGATGTGCAGTAAAGGTTTACGACATTACATTTGATGAAGAGATGGAGTTCAAGATTGTTGGTTCTACAGAGGCGAACAGTCTGGAAGGAAAGATCTCCAATGAGTCTCCGGTAGGTCACGCACTGATCGGAAAGAAAATCAATGATGTCGTTGACGTTGAGACACAGGCAGGAGTTATCCAGTACAAAGTACTTGATATCAAACGTTCATAATCAGCTTAGGACAGACCTCTTACTATTAAGAGGTCTGAATTCGCTTAAAAAGACAATATAAAAAGAGAATGTTTTACGTTGATTTGTATAAAGTTGACTTATATAAAATCAATGTAAGAGCAGATAGAAACGGAAGGAGAACAGACAGTGGGACAGAATCAGAAGAACACACAGGAACCAGATATGAATCAGCTGAGAAAGGTTCGCCGTGAGAAACTTGCAGAACTGCAGCAGAACGGAAGAGACCCTTTCCAGATTACAAAGTTTAACCAGACACACCATTCGCTCGAAGTGAAAGATCTCTATGAGGCACATGAGGCTGAGCTTTTAAAAGATCACCAGCAGCCGAACGTAGAAGGTATGGATGAAGAGCAGGCAAAAGAGGCTCTTAAGAATGATTACGAAGAGAGAAGAAGCATCATGGATGCAAGCCCGATCCACGTAGCAATCGCAGGACGTATGATGTTCAAGAGAGTTATGGGAAAAGCTTCTTTCTGTAACATCCAGGATTTACAGGGAAATATTCAGGTATACGTAGCAAGAGATGCAATCGGAACAGATGCTTACGCTGATTTCAAGAAATCTGATATCGGTGATATCTTCGGACTTGAAGGATTCGCTTTCAGAACAAGAACAGGAGAAATCTCTATCCATGCTGAGAAGATGACACTTCTCTCCAAGAGCTTACAGATGCTTCCGGAGAAGTTCCACGGCCTGACAGATACAGACACACGTTATCGTCAGAGATACGTAGACCTGATCATGAATGCAGACTCTAAAGATACATTTATCAAACGTTCCAAGATCCTTGCAGCGATCCGTAAATACTTAAGCGGAGAAGGATTTATGGAAGTTGAGACTCCGATGCTTGTAGCAAATGCCGGTGGAGCAGCTGCAAGACCGTTCGAGACACATTTCAACGCACTGAACGAGGATCTGAAGCTTCGTATTTCACTTGAGCTGTACCTGAAGAGACTGATCGTTGGTGGACTTGAGAAAGTATACGAGATCGGACGTGTATTCCGTAATGAAGGTCTTGACACAAGACATAACCCAGAGTTTACTCTGATGGAGCTTTACCAGGCATATACAGATTACCACGGCATGATGGATCTGACAGAGAATATGTATCGTTTTGTTGCTCAGGAAGTCCTTGGAACAACACAGATCGTTTACAAGGGAATCCCGATGGATCTCGGTAAACCGTTCGAGCGTATCACAATGGTTGACGCAGTTAAGAAATACGCAGGCGTTGACTGGAATGAAGTTGAGACTCTGGAGCAAGCAAGAGAACTTGCAAAAGAGCATAATGTAGAATTTGAAGAGAGACATAAGAAAGGTGATATCCTCAACCTCTTCTTCGAGGAGTTCGTAGAGGAGCATCTGCTTCAGCCGACATTCGTTATGGATCACCCGGTTGAGATCTCTCCACTGACAAAGAAGAAACCAGAGAATCCGGAATATGTAGAGCGTTTCGAGTTCTTCATGAATGGATGGGAAATGGCAAATGCGTACTCAGAGCTGAATGACCCGATCGATCAGAGAGAGCGTTTCAAAGCGCAGGAAGAACTGCTTGCACAGGGAGATGATGAAGCCAACACAACAGATGAAGACTTCATGAACGCACTGGAGATCGGTATGCCGCCTACAGGTGGTATCGGATTCGGTATCGACAGAATGTGTATGCTGCTGACAGGAGCAGAGGCAATCAGAGATGTATTACTGTTCCCGACAATGAAGAGTCTTGACTCTGACAAAAAAGCAGGAAAATCCGGAGCAGTAGAAGAAGCAACTGCAAACGACAACAACGGATTCTTCAAAGACAACGCGAAGATTGACTTCTCCAACGTAAAGGTTGAGCCTTTATTTGAAGAAGAGGTTGATTTCGATACATTCAGCAAATCTGATTTC
>ENA-OQKH01000039-OQKH01000039.1-human-gut-metagenome-genome-assembly--contig:-NODE-39-length-107914-cov-10.715367_pt1 | contig 107914 bp, 88 predicted proteins | sample MGYA00242645_ERZ504791 | MGnify/ENA primary metagenome ERZ504791 (study PRJEB26092, sample SAMD00036388) | human gut metagenome | host: Homo sapiens | study: EMG produced TPA metagenomics assembly of... | reverse complement strand
GTCGTTCTTTTCAAGCGACAGCTTTTATATTTTATCAAAAGCTTTTGTCTTTGTCAAGAACTTTTTTATTTTTCTTTGTCGCTCTTTTCGAGCTTTTCTTTGCCGTCTCACGCGACAGCCTATTTAGGATATCACTTTCAGAACTCTTTGTCAACAACTTTTTTGATTTATTTTTCAATCATTTCATTGATTTTTAAATCTTCCAGTTTCCTTCCGATCAAGAATGTCCCGCCTCCGCGTCTTCTTTTATCTTCCGTTCCTCTGTTGTTTTCTTTGCTGTTCCTCAGCGACGAATGTTATCTTATCACAGCTGTTTTTAATTGTCAATGTTTTTTATATATTTCATGCAATTCGGAATATTCTGAAAAATTAGCATCTGCGTTCCCCGACCCTAACAGATTTTGCAAGCTTGCTTGCAATAAACTGGTAGGGGTGGGGAACATAGGGCGAATGCCCTTAACCGAAAGGACGTCAGTTCTTTCGGTTGTTGCAGATGCGTAAACCGCGTTCATAAATGAGATGACCCAAATTTTCAAATTGCAAAAACAAGTCCTGAAATTTTATACATAATCGTGACCCAAATTCTTGAAATATCAATTCTAGTCAATGATATTTCCATAAAACTATGACTTAGATTCAGCAAACTTAGAATCTGGTCAGCAATATTTCCATATAAATATGACTTACAATCATGAAATATGAAACTGAGTCAAAATAACTTGCTTTAAATATGACTTAATCTCTGTAAATACAAAAACAAGTCAAAAGTACATAACACTCAAAAACAAAGGAGACCGTGCTCATCAGCACAGTCCCTCTCTTGTACTATTTTATTTTCAACTTTCTCTCGGAAGACGTTCGTACAACCATGTCATACGTTTCAATCTCTTCACCGTCTCTTCATCAAACTGTCCCTTCTCCATTCTCCAGGTCCAGTTTCCGCCAAGTGTAGACGGTACATTGATTCTTGCCTTGCCATCCAGGTTCAGTAAATCCTGCATTGGTGTCACGCAAAGATTAGCCTTGCTGCTCATTGCAAGTCGGATGAAATCCCACGCCAGATCATCTTCATCCAGGCGTTGTGCATTCATATACTCTTTTGCAAAGTCTCGCGTTGCTTTATCTGTACTGTGATACCATCCTCTTGTTGTATCATTGTCATGCGTACCCGTATATACAACACTGTTTTCCGGATAATTATGCGGGAGATATGCAGAGCCCCCATTTGGATCAAATGCAAACTGTATTACTTTCATTCCCGGGAATCCACTGTCGGATAGCATCTGAAGTACACTTTCTGTCAGGAATCCAAGGTCTTCTGCAATAATATTCAATTTGCCAAGTTTTTCTTCAATTGTACGGAACAGATCCATTCCCGGGCCAGACATCCATGTTCCATCCACTGCTGTCTTATTTCCATAAGGAATAGAATAATATTCGTCAAATCCACGGAAATGATCAATTCTTACTACATCATATAATTTGAGACAATGACGGATTCTCTTAATCCACCAGTCGTATTCTGTCTTTTTATGATATTCCCAATTATACAGCGGATTGCCCCACAACTGTCCTGTTGCAGAAAAATCATCCGGAGGACATCCTGCTACTGCCACCGGATTATTCTCTTCATCAAACTGGAATAACTCCGGAGATGCCCATGTATCTGCACCGTCAAATGCAACATAAATCGGAATATCTCCAACGATCTGAATTCCCTGTTCATTTGCATAAGTGTGAAGCTGTGACCACTGTTTATCGAATTCATACTGCTGGAATTTGTAAAAATCAATCTCTTCTGCAAGTTCTTCTCTCGCATTCTCAAGTGCTGCTTCCTCGCGGTTTTTCAGGGCTTCTTCCCATTCATTCCAGCTGATTCCACCTTTGCTGTCCTTGATCGCCATGTAAAGACTATAATCATCTAGCCAATACGCATTTTCTTCGATAAAGTTATCATATGCTTCATCTTTTTCGAAACGCTCAAATGCCTTTTTCAGCACTTTAAATCTTGAATTGTAGATTTTTTCGTAATCAATACTGTCTGCCTGTTCTCCAAAATCATACACTTTACATTCTTTTTTTGTCAGGAGTCCTTCTTTGATCAGTGTCTTCAGATCAATAAAATATGGATTTCCAGCATATGTGGAGAAAGACTGGTACGGGGAATCCCCGTATCCAGTCGGTCCAAGCGGCAGAATCTGCCAGTAACTCTGTCCAGCCTCTTTTAACTGATCAATAAATTTATACGCTTCTTTTGAGAAACAGCCAATTCCGTATTTTGATGGCAATGAAAATACCGGTAATAATACTCCGCTCGCTCTTTTCACGTTCTTCTCCTCCTCTTACAGATGCCAGATATCTCTGTTGTACTCTTCGATTGTTCTGTCAGATGAGAAATACCCTGCTTTCGCAATATTTACAAGTGTTTTCTTAGCCCATGTTTTCTGATCTGCATAAGCTCTCAATGCTTCTTCTTTCTTTTCTTTATAGCTGTCGAAGTCAAGAAGGGTCATGAACCAGTCTTTACTGATAATCTCATGCTGCAGTCTCTCAAGATTCTCTTTCTCTCCAACTTTCAGAACTTCCTCGCTTGTAATAAAGTCAATTGCTGCCTTGATCGAAGGATTCTTCTCATAGAAATTTCTTGCGACATAATCAGCCTTTGCATAATGCTCGATTACTTCATCACTGGATGCACCGAATACAAAAATGTTATCGTTTCCAACGAGTTCATGAATCTCAACATTTGCTCCATCCTCTGTTCCGAGTGTTACAGCTCCGTTCAGCATGAATTTCATATTACCTGTTCCACTGGCTTCTTTAGATGCAAGTGAAATCTGCTCGGAAATATCACAAGCCGGAATTAATTTTTCAGCCTTTGTTACGTTATAATTCTCAACCATAACAACCTTCAGATATGGACTTACCTCTGGATCATTGTTGATGATCTCCTGCAGACAAAGAATCAAATGAATGATATCTTTTGCGATCACATAAGCCGGTGCTGCCTTTGCTCCAAAGATAGCTGTCACCGGTGCAGCCGGAATCTTTCCTGCTTTGATCTCAAGATATTTATCAATGATATATAATGCATTCAGCTGCTGACGTTTGTACTCATGCAGACGTTTGATCTGAATATCAAAGATTGTATCAGGGCTTACTTTTACTCCCTGTGTCTCTTCCAGATATTTGCAGAGTGCTTCTTTATTTGCATGTTTAATCTCTACTAATCTGTCAAGAACCTTCTTATCATCCTTAAATGCAAGAAGTTTCTCAAGTTCAGCTGCATCTTTCTTGTATCCCTCTCCGATCAGTTCATCAAGAAGCTCTGTGAGAGCCGGATTACAATGCAGTAACCAGCGACGGAAAGTAATACCATTTGTCTTATTGTTAAACTTCTCCGGATAAATCTTGTAGAAGTTATTCAGTTCTGTCTCTTTCAGAATCTCTGTATGAAGAGAAGCAACACCATTTACGCTGAATCCATAATGGATATCAATATGTGCCATATGAACTGTATCATTTCTGTCAATGATAGAAACACTTTCATCTTCATATTTTCTTCTTACTTTATCATCCAATACTTCGATGATCGGCATCAGCTGCGGAACTACCTTCTTCAGGTAATATACAGGCCATTTTTCCAGTGCTTCTGCAAGGATTGTATGGTTTGTATATGCACATGTCTTAGAAACAACTTCGATTGCCTCATCCATGTCTAAGCCTCTCTCTACAAGAAGACGAATCAGTTCTGGAATTACCATTGTCGGATGAGTATCATTAATCTGGATCACTGCATAATCCGCAAGATCATGAAGGTTGCATCCCTTTGCTGTACATTCATCAAGAATCAGCTGTGCACCTGCGCTTACCATGAAATACTGCTGATAAATTCGAAGCAGTCTTCCGTTCTCATCACTGTCATCCGGATATAAGAAAAGTGTCAGATTCTTCTCAATGTCTTCTTTATTAAAAGCAATTCCATCCTCTACGATTGTCTCATCTACAGAGTCAATATCAAAGAGATGTAATTTATTTGTCTTATTGTTATATCCTGTTACTTCAATATCATACATTCTCGCATTTACATTAAGTCCTTTGAAAGATACCGGATAAACAACATCTGTCTTTTTCAGCCAGGATTTTTCTTCAATCCATGGATTCGGAGTTTCTCTCTGAAGGTTATTTTTAAACTCCTGTTTGAAAAGTCCAAGATGATAGTTCAGTCCGACACCGTCTCCTGCAAGTCCAAGTGTTGCGATTGAATCAAGGAAACATGCTGCCAGTCGTCCAAGTCCACCATTACCAAGTGACGGCTCTGGCTCTACTTCTTCGATCTCTGCAATATTCTTACCGTTCTGTGCAAGTACATCTTTTACTTCATTAAAGATACCAAGGTTGATCATGTTGTTAGAAAGCAGTTTTCCGATCAAGAACTCTGCGGAAATATAGTAAAGTTTTTTCTTACTATCTGTACGTTCCTTTTCTCCTGCCATTTCCTGCACCATACTAAGAAGTGCTCCGTAGATTTCTTCATTGGAAGCCTGTGCAATCTCTTTACCAAGTTTCTGCTGTAATGTTTCCTGAATGTTCATTTGAATAATCTCCCTTCAAATCTGATTCTGTTTTTATGTTACATACTTTGTTTCTTTGTTTTTAACTTATGATTGTATTTTAATACGATTATCTTCAAATATCTTGCAATATACTTGCACTTTATTGTACAATACTATCATTCTTATAATTCAATCTAGTTTGACCAGCAAGTGTGTCAGATAACATTTTATTGAAAGGATCTCATTTTTATATGAACATTAACGAATATCAGAATTATCATGAAACAAAAGCGCATACATCCGCAGAATTTCCTTATAATACTTATCTCTGCTCGATCCCTCTCGATTTCCCTGGAGTACCACTGCACTGGCACGATGAGTTGGAACTTGTTGTCATTAAAAGAGGGCAGGGTTTTGTTTCTGTTGACTTTGATAAGCGTCTGGTTCACAGTGGAGATATTATTATTATTCCCCCTAGATGTCTCCATGCCATCGAACAGGATGATACTTTTAAAATGGAATATGAAAATATTATTTTCAAACCAGATTTACTTTCTTCCGGAGCAAACGATCTGTGCATGATTCAATACATCGTTCCGCTTCTTGACGGTTCTCTTCCTATTGAATATTTTCTCACTCCGGCTCTCGGATCTTTTGAAGCCTTAAGCAATTGTATCCGACAGATTGACCTTGTCTGTGCTGATCAGACACCTGGATGGCAGCTTGCTGTGAAAAGTTCTCTGTTTAACTTTTTCTTTCTTCTGATCTCTGAACGTCAGAAAAAAACAGTCTCCACTTCCTCCAATTCCAAATCTTTGGAGAAAATGAAAACTGTTTTAAAATACGTAGAAAATCATTATACAGAAAAACTAACGATTGATGACATGGCTGAACTTACTTATTATAGTAAATCCCATTTCATGAAGTTCTTCAAAGCCCACATGGGAATCGGATTCACTGAATACTTAAATGATTACCGACTTACAATGGCTGCCAGACTTCTCAAATCATCCGATGACTCTATTCTGATGATTGCTGATGCCAGTGGTTTTGACAACCTGTCCTACTTCAACCGCATTTTCAAAAGAAAATATGGTATTTCGCCTGGGGCTTACAGAAAAGCATAGTAACTATCCAGAAACAATTATGAGTGATAATACAGTTCGATTGGATCAATCGGATCAAATGGATGTTCTTCTTCCATTTTCTTATTCCGCCCACGACGTTTCATCAGCTCGCCGCTCTTGTTGTATACCCAGAAGGAATATACAAGGAGCTTATTTACCTTCCCTATCTTCTCTTTTGTCGTCTTATTATAATAGACACCACCTGTCTTGAATGCAGTCTTCTTATGGATCAAAGAGATCAGCTCTGTCTCCGTTTTGACCGGTTCAGGTAAGATTGTATATGCCCGTCCGACACAGTCTGTCTTGTGGGAATCACTTCCACCTGTCATCACCTTACCGTATTTCTCTGCCAGTTTTAAGGCACCAGCATTAGAATCCTTCGGTTCACAACAATTGAATGTCTCAATAAAATCGAATCGTTTAACAATCTCAGGTGAGAGGTAGTATCTTCTCGCATGAGTGAAGCTCATGTACTTTTCTCCGCATGGATGTGCCGGTCCCAAAACTCCACCATTGCGATGAACCAAATCGATCAGAAGTGCAAGCGGCATTCCACGCATTTCCAGAAGACGCATCTTAACCCCTTCCGGCATAATTACAAGAATATGACCTGCATCTCTTGTATCATATTCAATTCCTTTGAGTACCACAAAATCTGTATGTTTCTTTCCTTTTAAATTCTTCTTCCAGTAGCGGTAGCCATTATACGTGTCGTGATCCGTGATCACCATTCCCTGAAATCCGTGTTCCTTGAGTATCGTGATATATTCCTCAATCCCTACCCTGCTGTCTATGGACCCCTCTTTCACGTGACAGTGCATGTCTATCTTCATATTTGAGTCCTCCTTTTCCGCAGTCCTAATTTTATCAAAAAGTACTATGTGAAATAACTTTATTTTCGTTCTTTAAAAAGACTGCTTATTGATAAATTCATTATACCTCGTTTATATAGGAGTGACAAGCAGCTCTTTAATTACGGAAGTTGAAGAGTTACTGTTCAATATCTGATCCGTCACTTTCATTGCAGATTCCACACCGAATCGAAGTAAATAATAATCCTCAACACTTTTCAAATCTTCCCATGCAGTCGGAAGAATTTCAACTTTATATTGTTCCTGCACGTTCTCTCAATCCCTTTCTTGCTTCGGAGATACTTCTTGTCTTTGCTCCATTTAACCTTTCTTCTTCTGCCTGCATGATTTTCGCACGAAGTTCCAATGCCTGTTCCATTTTCTCAAAGGTATCAATATTCATAAATACTCCGTCACCCTCGCCATTTTTTGTTATATAAATCGGTTCACTGGAATATAAGTATGTTAATAAGAGCAAGAACAGGTACCACATACGGTAACTGTTCTTGCTCTTATCTTACTGCACCTTCGCAATATCAATCAGTGACAGTTTCTTAATATCTGTATTCTCAAGACTTGTGATCAATGCATATGCTGTGTCAATTGCAGTCAGTACATTCACACCTGTCTCGATTGCATTTCTACGGATTACAAATCCATCTCTTGAATGCTCTGCACCCTGTGCCGGGATATCGATAACAAGATCGATCTTATGTCCGAGGATCAGGTCAAGAAGGTTCGGTGATTCCTGCTCGATCTTACGAACCGGAGTAGCCTTTACTCCCGCCTCATTCAGCGCACGTGCTGTTCCGCTTGTAGCAAAGATATGGTATCCAATCTTCTCAAATCTTCTTCCGATCTCTACTGCATCTGCATGGTCTTCGTCACGGACTGTCATGATCATGTTTTTATGCTTCGGAAGCTTGATTCCAGCTCCGATAAATGCTTTGTAAAGTGCTTCATCAAATGTCTTTGCAATTCCAAGACACTCTCCTGTAGACTTCATCTCAGGTCCAAGGCTGATATCAGCTCCGCGGATCTTCTCAAAGGAGAATACCGGCATCTTAACCGCTACATAATCAGCTTCCGGCTGAAGTCCCGGTGTGTATCCAAGATCTTTGATCTTCTTTCCTGTGATAACCTGTGTTGCCAGCGGAACGATCGGGATACCTGTTACCTTACTGATATATGGTACTGTACGGCTGGAACGTGGGTTTACTTCGATTACATATACATCATCTTCGCCGCACACGATAAACTGGATATTGATCATACCGATAACATGGAGTGATTTTGCAAGTCTTCTTGTGTACTCAGCAATCTTTGCTTTCGCTCCTTCTGTCAGGCTCTGTGCCGGATATACGGAAATACTGTCTCCGGAGTGGATTCCTGCACGCTCGATATGTTCCATGATACCCGGGATCAGGATATCTGTTCCGTCGCATACTGCATCGACCTCAATCTCTTTTCCCTGAAGGTATTTATCTACAAGGATTGGGTGATCCTGTGCGATTCTGTTAATGATTCCGATGAATTCATCAATATCATTGTCGTTGATTGCAATCTGCATTCCCTGTCCACCAAGAACGTAGGAAGGACGAACCAATACAGGATATCCAAGTCTGTTTGCAACTTCTTTCGCTTCCTCTGCTGTGAATACTGTTCCACCTGTCGGACGCGGGATCTCGCACTCTTCAAGAATCTCATCAAAGAGCTCACGGTCTTCGGCTTTATCTACATTTTCTGCAGATGTTCCAAGGATTGGTACTCCCATCTTCATAAGTGCTTCTGTCAGCTTGATTGCTGTCTGTCCACCAAACTGTACAACTGCTCCGTCTGGTTTCTCAATATCAACGATACTCTCTACATCTTCCGGTGTCAGTGGCTCAAAATACAGCTTATCAGCAATGTCAAAGTCTGTACTTACTGTCTCCGGGTTATTATTTACGATGATTGTCTCATATCCGTCTTTTGCAAATGCCCATGTACAATGTACAGAACAGAAGTCGAACTCGATACCCTGACCGATACGGATCGGACCGGATCCAAGAACAAGTACTTTCTTCTTATCTTTTGTCTGTTCAACTTCATTCTCGCTTCCATATACAGAGTAGTAGTATGGTGTCTCTGCGGCAAACTCTGCTGCACAAGTATCTACGATCTTATATGCTGCAACGATACCGTTTGCATGACGCATATCGTGAATTTCCTGCTCTGTCTTACCTGTCAGCTGTGCGATTACATTATCCGGGAACTCGATACGTTTTGCTTCTGCAAGAAGCTCCGGTGTAAGTTCCTGTGTCTTCAGAGCTGTCTCCATCTCTGTGATGATCGCAAATTTATCGATAAACCACTCATCAACTTTTGTAATCTCGTGGATCAGATCGTAAGAGATTCCTCTTCTGCATGCTTCTGCGATTCTCCACATACGCATGTCATCTACTTTCTTCAGCTGATCGATCAGTTCATCATCTGTCAGATCTGTGAAGTCATAAGACATCAGACTATCTACATGCTGCTCCAGAGAACGGATTGCTTTCATAAGAGCTCCCTCGAAGTTATTACAGATGCTCATAACTTCTCCGGTTGCTTTCATCTGTGTTGTCAGTGTTCTCTTCGCACTGATAAATTTATCAAATGGAAGTCTCGGGATCTTAACTACTACATAGTCAAGCATTGGCTCAAAACTTGCATAGGTCTTCTGTGTGATTGCATTCTTGATCTCATCCAGATTGTATCCAAGTGCGATCTTCGCTGCAACCTTCGCGATCGGATATCCTGTTGCTTTGGAAGCAAGTGCAGAAGAACGGCTTACACGAGGGTTTACCTCGATTACACAATATTCAAATGTCTCTGGGTGTAATGCATACTGTACGTTACATCCACCTGTGATATTCAACTCACTGATAATGTTCAATGCGGAAGTACGTAACATCTGATATTCTTTATCGCCCAGTGTCTGAGATGGTGCAACTACAATACTGTCTCCAGTATGAACTCCAACCGGGTCAATATTTTCCATATTACATACTGTAATACAGTTTCCTGCTCCGTCACGCATTACCTCGTACTCGATCTCTTTCCATCCTGCGATGCAACGTTCAACAAGAACCTGACCAACACGGGAAAGACGAAGACCATTCTCAAGGATCTCTACTAACTGCTGAGAATCATGTGCGATACCACCACCGCTTCCTCCCAGCGTATAAGCAGGACGAAGAACAACCGGATAGCCGATCTTATTTGCAAATGCAAGTCCGTCTTCTACATTTTCTACAACAAGAGAAGCTGCAACCGGCTCACCGATCTTCTCCATTGTTGCCTTGAATTCCAGACGATCCTCTGCCTTCTTGATTGTCTCAGATGTTGTTCCGATCAGGCGTACATTATTCTCTTTTAAGAATCCAGCCTCTTCGAGTTCCATTGCAAGGTTCAGTCCAGCCTGTCCTCCAAGTGTTGGAAGTACACTGTCTGGTTTCTCCTTTTTGATCAGCTGCTCAACAACCTCAATTGTCAGTGGCTCGATATAAACACGATCTGCAATATCTTTATCTGTCATGATTGTCGCAGGGTTTGAGTTGAGAAGTACAACCTCAATCCCTTCTTCTTTCAGTGAACGGCAGGCCTGAGTTCCAGCATAATCGAACTCCGCAGCCTGTCCGATGACGATCGGACCAGAACCGATAACTAATACTTTTTTGATACTATTATCTCTTGGCATTATTTCTCTCCTCCCATCATCTCAAGAAAACGATCGAACAGGTATCCTGAATCCTGTGGTCCCGGGCATGCTTCCGGATGGAACTGAACTGTAAAGATGTTCTTTCCAACATATGCAAGTCCTTCGTTTGTTCCGTCATTTACATTCTTAAATGCAGGAACTGCAACGTTTGGATCAATCTTGTCTTCATCAACAACATAGCCGTGATTCTGTGAAGAAATGTAGACTCTGCCTGTCTGAAGATCTTTCACCGGATGATTTCCTCCGCGATGTCCATATTTTAATTTGTAAGTTGTACCACCTGTTGCAAGTGCCATCAACTGATGTCCAAGGCAAATGGCAAATATTGGGATATCTGTTTCATAAAGCTTTTTGATTTCTTTGATAATTGATGTACATTCTGCCGGATCTCCAGGTCCATTGGAAAGCATAATGCCATCTGGATTAGATGCGATGATCTCCTCCGCTGTTGTATCGGCCGGATAAACGGTCACTTTGCAGCCGCGATCATTTAAAGATTTTGCGATGTTTTTCTTAGCTCCGAGATCAAGAAGTGCAACCTTCTTACCTGTTCCTTCTAAAACGTATTTCTCCTCACATGTAACTTTGGAGACAACACCTTCTACCTTATAATTCTTCAACTTAGAGATTACTTCATCAAGATCGTAATTCTCGTTTGTTGTGATCATACCATTCATGGTACCTTTTTCTCTTAAAATCTTTGTAAGAGCACGAGTATCAACTCCCGCAATACCCGGAATATCATATTTCTTGAGGAAATCCTGAATTGTACCTTCACATCTGAAGTTACTTGGCATTCTGGATAACTCCCTCACAATATATCCATTTGGCCATGCCTTTAATGACTCCATATCCGGTGTAATTCCATAATTACCAATCAGCGGATATGTCATAACCACTGCCTGTCCCGCATAAGAAGGGTCCGTCAGTACCTCAAGATATCCTGTCATTGAAGTATTAAACACGATCTCACTGATCATATCTCTCGTCGAACCAATGCTTGTTCCTGCAAACACAGTACCGTCTTCCAAAATAAGAAACGCTTTCATCTGTTCACCCTTTCCCTTCGTAAAAATATTTTTTCTCAAAAGGAAGGCGCTCATGGAGTCTTTATTCCAGAGCGCCCTCTTTCTCAAATTGTAAAGATTATACTACAGCATGAGAGACATTTCAACATCATTTTTGATGAATAACTTAGTACTTTTATTAATATATATTGGTATTTTTTACTTATAAATGGTGTTTTATGCATTTTTATGAATACCAGAAGATCATTATGATCCGCTTTCTGTCATCCACGGCATACGTGTATTTCACCTCTTCTAATTGTCTGAAGTCAACAAGAAACTGCGCCGCCTGTGGAATCAAATTATCTATAATTTTCTCTTTTGCAACTTCATAAACAGCATTTTCCGAAAAGCGGATAGCAAACATTTCCTGTCCCTGTTCTATCCCTGCTTTCATTTTTTCATAGATTTCATTCTCATCAAATGTTTCATAGTACAGACCGTTCATTCGATAATATTCCAGATCATTGGAATCGCACACCGGATACGGCACAAAATCATCCTGCTGATGATCTGTAAAAATTTCTTCATCTGTACAACATAGATACTCATAATTCACAAGATCATGAGGTAGCGTTTCTCCCGTCTCATTCTCCTGAAAAATCGGATCTCCGAAAGTCACATCCATCTGATAATACTTATCATCACATTTCACTATATTCCATGCATGTGCCCCCTGCTCTTTTACTGTTCCCACAACGTAAATACATTCTATTCCCATCTGTTTCAACAGATATTGCGCTGCCCTGGAATATCCTGCGCAGACAGATTTTTTCCCAACCAAAGAACTATAAATATTCTGATTATCCAATGCGTTTTGATCATAATCCACAGTATCTACAAGATATTTGAAAATGTACTTGATCTTCTCATACGCTGTCTCACATCCCTGTGCACCTGCAAGTGCCTCTTGTGCCGCATTTTCAATCTGCTCCCGTCTGGATTCTCTCTGATCCGGTGTGCAGATATAAGACGGATGAAACTCGGTATAATCTTTATATACCGTCATTTTTGAGCTCCCGTCACACCAGAACAATTCCGGCCGGTCATACATCAGATATTCGTATATCTTTCCTGCCTCATCATTCTCGCCTGCATGAAGAAGAATGGTCTCTTCCATGGAACGAACCCCCTGCAGGATCTCACGATAAACCTGTTTTTCCTGTTCCGTCAGCTGCTGATAATAAAAACCATCTGCAACATCTTCTTCTGATACATTTAACTCCGGAAATTCTATTTTCTGATCAGAATCAGACAAAAGGACATTTCCAGACTCACGGAATAATCCGGGTACTGCTTTTGTCATCTTTAATACACCTGCCGCTCCGATGATCACAAGAAGAAGCACAAGAAACACGAATCCTTTTCTTGTTGTTTTTCTATTTCTTCGTCGTTTTTTCCTTCGTCTTCTGTCTCTTTCCATTAATTTCACTGTCTCCTGTCTGAACTGTTCCTGTACTTTATGAAAGCTCTGCTATTCTTGACACGCCAACATAAATTTCCGATATCTTATACCATGTTTTATAATCTATCTCTCCTGTTACCGGAAGACCGAATATAGATTGAAATTTCCGGACAGCCGCTTCTGTTTCAGGTCCATAGATTCCATCTTCCGTCAATTTGGGAATCTCCGGATATGCCCCCGCAATCACATTCAGTTCTTCCTGTATCTGACGCACTTTGGGGCCTTGTGAACCTTGTTCCAGTGTATATCCCGGCCAGGAAGACGGAATACCTGAGATTGCTTCTGCCGTATTGATATACATATCGTCACCATAATAATACCTTAGAATTTCAATCGGAGAAAATCCCTGTTCTCCCAGACTTTTTGACCCCCACTGTGTCAACCAGTTTGGACAACTCACTCTGCGGCCATCACAATACTGTGTCAGGATTGGCTGGCGCACATTCGGCCGTGACAGATAGTCTGCAAACAGTTCATCCACAATCACGGAAATAGGCTCAAATATATTGCGCTCCGGGATCCATTTATGGTCAAATGCCGTTGATGATGTAATTGTAAAATCAAACCCTTTATTTCGATACCATTCCGTATAAACCCTGTTTAAAGTAAATGACATAATTGCCAGCACATTTGCCCTTATGGTGTCTGCCGGCCAGGTTGCATAGATTTCACTTGATGCAACATTTTTTATATAATCTTTGTACTTCACATAATAATTCTGTGCTGTAGAATCCCGCGGAGATCCATCATGTACGATAATATATTCCGGTACAACCACACGGCTCAAGACAATTTCTCCTGTTTCATTTACCGGCTTAATCTCTTCCTCTGCAATCTTCGGAGGATAATTTCCATATAAAGTATGAGCAGGGATGACGAATACCTGCTCTTCTTCCCTGCTCTGATCCTTTTGTTTCATGCGTATATTCTGGATTGCCTTTGTGTTTGCCAGGATCTCTGTTCCAGAAACACTGATCGACTCAAATCCTTCTGCTTCAATATTCAATGTATATTCTGAATATGGTTGACGTTCTTCGTTCTCATCCAGACTCCATTCTTCCGGTGGTGCATTCAGTTCAACCAGTTCTGTCTGACCGGAAGAATCCGTGACTACCTGCTCTAATATACTTTCCGGAATTCCTGTATAAGAGATGGAAATCCGTGCTTCCTTTACCGGAAATGCATTCACAGAAGATGTAACATTTACCTGCAACTGACCACGATCGATCAGATTCTCCTGCGTTTCTTTGCTTTCAATTGAACCTTGTATCGGTTGAAAAAGTTTCATAGTTTGTCTCCCACATCTGATTCGTTTCCTTTTTCCAGTATATGCGGGAAACTCCTATTCTTTCCTGTTTTCTACACAAGTTTCAGAATGTCATTAAACATAATAACAACCATCAATGCCATCAGAAACACAAATCCTGCAAAATGTACCATGCCTTCTTTCTCAGGCGGTACTCTTTTTCCACGAACGGCCTCAATGATAAGGAATACAAGACGTCCACCGTCCAACGCCGGAAGCGGTAACAGATTCATCACACCCAGGTTGGCGGTCAGAAGTACTCCTATATTGAGAAGATTTAAAATCACTACTACCATGCCTGCCGGAGCTGCTTCCTGATAAACGTTATCTACCGCACTGACAATTCCAACCGGACCGGAAAGATCTTTTACTCCTACCTTTCCACCAACTAACATTTTCAGACTGTCAACTGTATATGTGATCCAATACTTTACCGTATATGCTCCGTATCGAACTGTTCCAAACAGACCCGGACGAACCATCTCACCACCTGTAATTCCAAGCAGAGGAAAAGCATCTCCCTCATTCTGTTTTGGTTCCAGCACAACTGTATAATCCTTACCGTCACGCTCATACTCAACTTCTACACTTTTGGTTCCCACATGCATCATATTATACAGACTGATATCGTTCCAGATATGAACTGATTTTCCTCCGATCTTCTTAATCACATCTCCCGGTTCGATACCTTCTTCCTGCGCTGAATATCCATCTGTCACATTACTGACAATCGGTGCTCGATATCCCGTCCAGCCAATAATAATCATGCAGAGGATCCATGCAAGAATAAGATTAAACACTGGACCTGCAACAATTACTGACATTCTTGCCCAGACCGATTTGCTGTTAAAGCTCCCTTCAGACATATCATCCACATCATCTTCTCCCATCATGCAGGCTCCGCCAAACGGAAGAAGCTTTAAGCTGAATTTTGTTTCTCCAAACTGTTTTCCAAAAATAGTCGGTCCAAGACCCAGAGAGAATTCATCCACACGGATCTTATTCTTCTTTGCAAGCAGAAAGTGTCCTAATTCGTGAAAGATTACAATCGCACTGAATAGCAGAATTGCCAAGATTATGCCCATACATTACCACCTGTTTTTAATAAATTCATATGTTTCCTGTTCTGTCTTTAGTATCTCCTCAACGGTTGGAGCCGCAATATTTTTATGCGCTTCCATACACGCCTGTATAATTTCAGGAATCTGGCGATACTTAATCTTTCTGTCAAGGAACAGCGCAACTGCTTTCTCATTTGCCGCATTTAATACAGTCGGAAGGGAACCTCCTGTTCTTCCCGCTTCAAAAGCAAGCTTCAATCCATAAAATGTTTCCAGATCCGGCTGTTCAAACGTGATCTGCTGAAGTGTCGAAAAGTCCAGTCTGTCACCCGGAAGATAACGACGTTCCGGATAATAGAGTGCATACTGGATTGGAAGTTTCATATCCGGTGTTCCAAGCTGTGCGATCACTGCACCGTCTTCATATTCCACCATTGAATGAATGATACTCTGTGGCTGCACAACAACCTGAATCTGATCTACATCCACTCCAAAGAGCCATTTCGCCTCAATCACTTCAAGACCTTTGTTCACCATTGTAGATGAGTCAATTGTAATCTTGCGTCCCATTGCCCAGTTTGGATGTTTCAATGCATCCTCTACCTGGATGTTCGCCAGATCTTCCAGTTTCTTTCCTCTAAATGGTCCACCGGATGCCGTCAGGAGAATCTTGTGCAGAGCCTTCTGCTGTCCTCCCTGAAGAGACTGGAAGATTGCGCTGTGCTCGCTATCCACCGGAAGAATAGAAATCCCCTTTTCCTTTGCCAGCGGCATAATGATATGTCCTGCTGTGACCAGTGTCTCTTTATTTGCCAAGGCAATATCTTTTCCTGCATTAATTGCTTCAATTGTAGGAAGAATTCCAATCATTCCGACAATTGCTGTCACAAGAATCTCTGACTCCGGCTGTCTCGCTACTTCAAGCAGTCCATCCATACCGCTTACTACTTTAACATCCAGATCATTTATTTTGTCTTTTAATTCATTTGCTCGTTCTTCTTTCCAAACTGCTGCCAGTTTCGGCTTAAATTCTCTGATCTGTTTCTCCAGGAGATCAATATTATTCCCTGCTGCAAGTGCTGTAACCTCCAGATCGCCATTTGTCCTGACAATCTCCAATGTCTGTGTTCCTATGGATCCTGTGGATCCCAAAATTGCAATTTTCTTCATCGTAACTTTTTACCTCTATTCTGCTTTTATGTTACAATCCACAAAACTGTGGATCAGCAACGCATCTATCACACATATATCTCCTTTTACAGAAATAGGGAAAGATAGAAAATAATAGGTGCTGTAAAGATAACACTGTCAAAACGGTCAAGAATTCCTCCATGTCCCGGAATCAGTTTTCCATAATCTTTAATGTTGTGGTATCTCTTGATCGCAGAAGCTGCCAGGTCGCCAATCTGTGAAATTGCTCCACCAACCGCACCGATAATCGCATATTCCAATATATCTGCTGCCGCATTTCCCCAGTAATTAATTGCAAGTCCATACAATACTCCGATCAATGCCGCACCAAGGATTCCTCCGATTCCACCTTCTATTGATTTCTTCGGACTTAAAATCGGTGCCAGCTTGTGCTTTCCGATCAACATACCGACACAGTATGCACAAGTATCACATCCCCAGGAGCATACAAATACAAGCCATACCGAGAAGATTCCTCCCGGAAGATTTCTTGTCTGATAAATGTAAGAGAGCATCACTGCCACATAGAACATTCCAAAAAAACCGGCAAAAATCTGCTGTGTATTATATTTCGGATAGGCAAATACAAGAACCGCCATCTGGCAGATCAAAAAAGCCATAAACAGCATAACAAACCAGTTTAAGGATTCTCCCGGAAGAAGCGGTTTAAAATATAATAACCCATAATACAGGATTGCAAAAATATATCCGACAATTCCTGGTGCCTTCTGCTCTATGTGAAATACTTTATACAACTCTGTCATTCCGATCAGGCTGATTAATAACAAAACTGCAAAGAGCAGGTTTCCGCCCGTGATCACTGTGACAAGCGCGATGATCACTAATAGTATTCCACTTAGTAACCTTGTTTTAAACATCTTTATTCCGCCTCCTCTACTCCGCCGAATCTTCTATGCCTGCGGTTATATTCTTCCACCGCTTTTATAAGCTCTTCTTTCGTAAATGCCGGCCACGGAATATCTGTAAAATAAAACTCTGAATAGGCCAGCTGCCAAAGCAGATAATTCGATAATCTTTGTTCTCCGCTTGTACGGATCATCAAATCCGGATCCGGAATATCATTTGTATCCAGATAAGAATTAAATAATGATTCATCGATCGTGTCCGGATTTACCTTGCCGGCCGCACAATCCTTCGCAAGCTTTCTGGCTGCTCTTGTGATCTCATCACGGCTTCCATAATTCAGGGCAATTGTAAAATTAAGCCCTCCATTGCTGGCTGTTGCCTCTTCCAGTTCTCTGATCCGACCCTTGATATCCTCATCCAGCGGTTCAATATCGCCAATCACACGGATCTTCATATCATTCTTTGCCGCTGTCTTCAGACATGTTTTCATGTAATTTCTTAAAAGTTTCATCAGTGCATCCACTTCATTCTGTGGTCTGCTCCAGTTTTCTGTAGAAAATGCATAGACTGTCAGGTACTTGATTCCCATACGCCATGCTTCTTCACAGATCTTCTCAACGTTCTTGGCTCCCTGTGCGTGTCCGTAATTTCTCGGCATTCCTTTTGATTTTGCCCAGCGTCCGTTTCCATCTAAAATAATCGCAATATGCTGTGGTACGTTCATTTTCTTATCCTCTCTGTCGCAACTTTCTTTAAAGAAGAAATGGAGGCCTTAAATAAGCCTCCATGTTCTTAAAAACTTATCTGCGTACAAATAATCTGTAAACAGTTTTTCCACATTACAATCTGACAATTCAGCTCTGCTGTTTCTCGATTTAGACTGTCATGATTTCCTTGGACTTCGCCTCTACCATCTTGTCAATCTTAGCAACATACTTGTCTGTGATCTTCTGAAGCTCATCTTCAAGATCTTTGATCTCATCTTCAGAAATTTCCGTTCCTTTCAGTTTCTTGAAAGCAACATTTCCATCACGACGGACATTACGTACAGCAACTTTCGCTTCCTCACCTTTTTTCTTAACATCTTTCGCAAGTTCTTTTCTGCGATCCTCTGTCAGTTCTGGGAATACCAAACGGATAGATGTTCCATCATTTGTCGGGTTGATTCCGATATCAGATGTAAGAATTGCTTTCTCAATTGCCTTGAGCATGCTCTTCTCCCATGGCTGGATCTGAATCATACGTGCTTCCGGTACAGATACATTCGCTACCTGCTGGATCGGTGTTGGTGTTCCGTAGTAATCAACTGCCAGCTTATCCAGTACATGTGGGTTTGCACGCCCTGCACGGATTGTAGCAAGTTCTCCATCCAGATTGTTAATTGTCTTTGTCATCTTATCATCATAGATTTTGTTTTTTTCATTCATGCTGTAATTCCTCCGCTATTTAAAATAGTTTATACAGTAACTTTTGTTCCTGTGAATTTTCCCTGCATTGTATTCACAATACTATTCTCTTCATTAAGTCCGAATACAAGCATCGGCATCTTATTCTCAAGACAGAGAATGGATGCTGTCAGATCAACTGCTGCGAGTTTCTGATCGATCACTTCTTGAATAGAAATTTCATCATACTTCACTGCTGCCGGATTCACCTTCGGATCACTGTCATAGATACCGTCAATTGCCTTTGCAAGAAGCATTGCATCTGCCTCAATCTCGATTGCACGGAGAACTGCACCTGTATCTGTTGAGAAATATGGATGTCCTGTTCCACCTGCGAAAAAGATCACCTTGCCTTCTTCCAGTGCTGCAACTGCTGCATCCTTTGAGAACAGAGATGTAAATGCTCCGCATACAAAAGGTGTGAATACTTCTGTCTTCATTCCTACATGACGGAAAATATCTGACACATAGATACAGTTCATAACTGTTGCAAGCATACCGATCTGATCTGCTTTTGTACGGTCAATTGTCTCACTTGTTCTTCCTCTCCAGAAGTTTCCTCCTCCTGTTACGATTGCTACCTGCACACCTTCATCTACAAGCTGTTTTACCTGCTTCGCAACTCCGATACAAGTTGCCTCATCAAATCCAGTCTTCTTCTCGCCTGCAAGAGCTTCTCCGCTCAGCTTTAACAATACTCTTTTCATACCGTATAGCTCCTTTAAATTCTATCTTTCAGTGCCTGTTCTGTCTTTTTCACACAAACCATAATTCAAAGTATAATGGCACTAACCTAACCTAGAGTATAACATAAGTTTCCACATTTGTCATGACCGAAGCGTGAAATCCTTATTTTTTTCAAAAAAAAGAACCGATTTCTTTCAGGCAATGTTTCTATACGAAAAATCCTAATTGAATCGATTCTTTTCATGATTATTAAATCCGCCTACATAATAAGCATTGAAAACAGCACTGTAATAATTCCACAGATTCCGATTGCAAGACCACTCATTGCACCCTCGATCTCACCAATTTCAATTGCCTTTGATGTTCCGACCGCATGACTACAGGCACCGATTGCAAGTCCTGCCGCAACAGAATCTTTTACATGAAATACTTTAATTAATGTCGGAGCCAGAATACTTCCGAGAATTCCTGTGAAAATAACAGCAACCACTGTAATCGGCACTACTCCGCCCGCCGGTTCTGAAACACTCACTGCAATAGGTGTAGTCACTGACTTAGGGATCAGTGAAACTGTCATGCTCTGATCCAGTCCAAATAATTTACACATTGCATAGACACTTCCCATAGATGCTACTGACCCTGCTGTACATCCAACCACGATTGGAAGCCAATACTTCTTCAGGATATCAATTTTTGTGTAAATCGCAACCGCAAGACATGCTGTTGCCGGAGCAAGAAACATATTGATCAAAGCTCCACCCACATCATAACTATCATAAGGAATATCAAAAATCAAAAGGACTCCTACAATTAATACAATCGCAACAATCAGCGGGTTGCAAATCGGTGTCTTTAATTTATTATGCAGCTTTTCTCCTATCCAGAATGCTACTACACTCAACCCTACTCCAAAATAAGGAGATGTCATTAATTCTTTCATGCTTTCTTTCCTCCCTTTTTCTTCTCCATCAATTTCACTGTCAGCGTAACTACATACGCTGTCACAGCAAATGTTACAATCGTGGATACAACACAGATTACAAGAAGCTGAAGCACTGTACTTTTTAAAATGTCAAAATAATTAATGATACTTACTCCTGCCGGTACAAAAAAGAATGCCATATTTCCTAATAAAAAATCTGCTTTTTCCTGCACATGCTCAATCTTTAAAAACCCGGTCAGCAGACAGAGCAACAATAAAATCATACCGATTACACTCGCCGGAAAAGAAAACGGCAGATAATGTTCGATTACAAGACTGACCCAGCAAACACCGAATATCACACCAAACTGTTTTAAAATCTTCATTTGTTTTACCTCTTTTTAATATGTAAGCCTACACGTCAAGTTCCAGAAACGATTCTTTCGTCAGTTTCTGTCAATCTCATGCCAGGAGAACTCTCTCTTCACATGACACGCTTTTTAGATTAGCACTGCGCACTCTATCCGTCAATGTGATTATTCATGAAATAATCACACTATTTTGCATGTTTTTTTGATATATTTCTTCAAATAATCCAAAAGACATTGACATCTAATTGTATATGTTTTATGATACATATGTTTTCGCACTTTAAACAACTAAAATTTTACAGTACGAATATTAAGGAGGATGATAAAAAATGATTATTGTTTTGAAACCTCATACTTCTGAGGAAAATATACATCGTGTCGAAAATCTTGTAAAAAAGCACGGACTTGACACTCATCTGGTTCAGGGAACCGGAATGACGATCATCGGATGTATCGGAGATACAACACTGATCGATCCAAGGCAATTTGAAATTGACACATGTGTTGACAAAGTTATGCATGTACAGGAGCCTTATAAGCTTGCAAATCGCGCATTTCATCCGGAAGACTCTATTATAGATGTTTCCGGTGTTAAGATCGGCGGTGAACATTTAGGACTGATTGCAGGACCTTGTTCTGTAGAATCCTATGAGCAGGTTCTTGAGATTGCTCAAAAAGCAAAGACATCCGGAGCAAATCTTCTCCGCGGCGGCGCATTTAAGCCAAGAACAAGTCCTTACGCTTTCCAGGGACTCGGACTTGAGGGACTTGATATTCTCTGTGCAGTCAGAGAAGAAGTCGGACTTCCTATTGTCACAGAACTCATGTCTTCCAAGTATCTGGATGTATTCAATGAGAAGGTTGACTTGATCCAGATTGGTGCCCGCAACATGCAGAACTTTGATCTTCTCAAAGAATTAGGACAGGTTGACCGCCCAATCCTGTTAAAGAGAGGACTGAATGCCACATACGAAGAATGGATCATGTCCGCTGAGTATATCATGGCATCCGGTAATGAAAATGTCATTCTCTGTGAACGTGGTATCCGTACTTTTGAGACTTTTACAAGAAACACTCTGGATCTTCAGTGTATCCCTGTTCTTCGCAGCAAGACACATCTTCCAATTGTTATTGACCCAAGTCATGCCGGCGGAAAATGGTGGCTTGTTGAGCCTATGGCAAAGGCTGCAATTGCTGCAGGTGCTGACGGACTTATGATCGAAGTTCACAACAATCCGGAAGCTGCCCTTTGTGACGGAGCCCAATCTTTGAAACCTGAGAAATATGATGTTCTGCTTCAGCAAGTTCGTCAAATTGCCGAAGTAGTCGGTAAAAAATTCTAAGGAGATCGTCATGAAATTAACAGTTGATCTTGGACCGAATTCTTATCCGATCCATATTGAAAATGGAATCCTTGCAAAAACCGGAGAACTTGTAAGCGAAGTGTTCTCCGGGAAAAAAATCATGATTGTTTCAGATGATAATGTTTTTCCTCTCTATGGAGAAATTATCACAAAAGCATTGTCTGACTCAGGGTTTGAATGCCACTCTTTTGTTCTACCTCACGGCGAACCTACTAAGAGTTTCCAGTCTCTGCCTAAGATCTATGAAGCATTAATAAATGCAAAACTAACACGAAGTGACCTGCTCATCGCACTTGGTGGCGGTGTGATCGGTGATCTTGCCGGATTTGCTGCCAGCAGTTATCTGCGTGGAATCAAATTTGTACAGATTCCAACTTCACTCCTCGCACAGGTTGATTCCTCTGTTGGCGGAAAAGTTGCGGTAGATCTTCCGCAGGGAAAAAATCTTGTTGGTGCATTTTATCACCCAAAGGCAGTCATCATTGACCCAGATGTGCTGAATACATTGCCAGATCATTTCATCAGTGATGGAATGGGCGAAGTGATCAAATATGGATGCATCAAAGACAAAGAGCTTTTTGAGCTTTTATGTAGACATACTTCCTTCGATGATTTAAAGCCGAAGCTGACACAGATTATTGCACGCTGCGTTGATATCAAAAGAATCGTTGTCGAAGCCGATCAGTTTGACCTTGGAGAACGTATTCTTCTGAACTTTGGACACACACTTGCGCACACGATTGAACAGCACTTCAATTATGAGCGCGAAAGCCATGGAGAGGCTGTTGGAATCGGTATGTATCAGATTACAAAGATTGCAGAAGAGAAAGGATTAACCACATCCGGATGCGCAGAACAGATCAAAAAGGCATTGGAGATTTATAAACTTCCGGACAACTCTAATTTACCGATTGATGTACTGACTGATGCAATTTCTTTGGATAAAAAGAACCTGAATAATCACTTGAATGTTGTACTTCTTCATGACATTGGAGACAGCTATGTATATCCAACAGATGTCAGCTTCTTTGACGGTGCCGGTATTGTATAACAGAGAATAAAAAAACAGGATCCATCAGTTTTATCTCTACTGACAGATCCTGTTTTCTGTTAAATTAATCCATAATGCTTCATGGCATATGCAATTCCATCATTTTCCACTGTCTTTGTAACAAACTCAGCATATGAATCCAATACCGAATCATGTCTGCCCATCGCAATCGCATGCTCCGCATATTCAAACATTGCCAGATCATTACTGCTGTCTCCGAAGACATACGCATGACTTGCATCCATGTCATATCTTTCCATAATAAACTGACATGCTGTCGCTTTAGAAAATCCCTTCTGAATTACCTCATAGGCCTTTCCACCACGGTCAAGTGCTTCCATGTCATCTCCAAGATACTCACGAAAAGAATCAAAATCACTCTTATCATCTACGTAAACAAATAACTTATCATATTCAAATCTTTCGCTCTCTAAAGACTGTTCGATTCCTATTCCTCTAGATGCAAAATATCTTCTTGTAGATTCTAACCTGTCAAATCGTGATATGTGCCCTGGAAAATAACAATCCTCTTGTCCTTCCGCAATAACACCAAGATTACATTCTTTTGCTTTTCGCAGCAGTTCTATACCTCTCTGCTTCTCAATCGAGCTTTTTAGCAAAACTTCATCATGTTCTGTAAGATATGTCCCACAGCCACACAAATACCCATCAAATTGGAATTTTCTCACCTCTGTCGGAATACTACAGATTGTTCTACCTGTATTAATAAACAGCAGATGCCCTTCCGCTCGTGCTTTTTCCATTGCCTCAATCGCACTTTGCGGTACCTCTTTTGTCACTTCACTCAACACTGTTCCATCAATATCAAAAAACAAGATTGCTCTTTCCATTTTACTTAATCCTAACTCTTATCTATTCTTAAACATTTCTACTATGTCAACCATCTCCTGAGACGGATTGGAGATCACAGCAGTTTGTATAACTTTACACGGTGCATTATTTTTCACTTCATCAACCGCTGCTGTTACTGCTGATACACTGCCACCTACAAAAACAAGTGCATGTCCACCACACTTTGTGTCCTGTGTCACATACTCTACTTCTGCAGTCTTTAACATGCGGTCAACTACGATCACCGCATTGGATTCTCCTTTTACCTCTACCAGGCCATATGCTCCATATTTCTTCATCTTATTTCCCTTTCTTTTCCTTCTCTGATTTCCTCACAAAACAATACTATTCTCATATGTACAACAGACAATTGAACAAATACCTATTTATTAATTGTCATTGCAATTGCTTTTTCCGTATCCTCAGAAGGTGATGCAATCACCGTATGGGAAACAATCTTCGTCAACGGTCTGGCTACATCCAGTGCTGCTTCCATTGCAGCCTTCACGTCAGAGACACTTCCTCTCATCTTCACGCAGGCTCCTGCCGCAAGACGATTTCTCTCCACACCCTGAATCTTTACTGCTGCTGCTTTTGCTGCCGCATCAAGTGCTACAAAACAGATACACTCACTTTCCAGTTCAAATACGCCGATTGCCTGGTTTCTGTAATCCTCTGCCATATCTTTCTCCTCTTCTTTCTGCTGTTCTGATCTTCCAACAGTTTTTGCATATCATATAGCTTTATTATAATACACACCTGGCACTTAATCAACTACAACAACAATTAAAATTCATCAAAAAACAACATGAAGAAGTTGCTTTCTTGTGGTTTTGTTACTATTTTGTAACTTTACAAGCTGATAACAGTCTTAATTCCACATTCATTTAACTTCTTCATGATTCATTACTTTCTTCTATTTTTAAATTCGTCTGTTATTTTGCAGATTCCACATTCACAGCCCCAAGATTCATCTTGCGGAAAACTACAACAAGTACTTTTCCAAGTGCAAGAACGAGAATTGCCGCCGCGATTGCTTCCGGAATACCAGATGCTGTCACAGTTCCCATCACCAGACCGAATACTGCTGTAAGAGCAACTTCTTTTGCCTCGGCATACTGCTGTGCAAACAGGAAATAAATACTTCCCATTACAGTGACAGTATTCACCATTGAACCAACAAATCCCACAATCGGAAGTGCAATAAACTGATTCAGTTTAATCTTTGTAAAAAGTACCCACAGCCATCCTGCTACCACACCGATCAGAATTCTGCATCCAACAGATATCCAGATTGCCTTCAACGCCCCAGGAATTCCGGTTGTACTTAAAAATGGTGAAAATGCAAAGGATAAGAGTGTCGGAGCCATTGTATTACTGACCAGAGAGCATATACCAAAAACTGCTCCAAGAATTGCTCCTGCACCAGGTCCTAACAGAATTGCTCCGAGGATCACCGGAATATGAACTGTTGTTGCCTTAATGATAGGGAGCTGGATCATACCAAGCGGTGTATTGGCCAGTACGATCACGATCGCTGCCATAAGTGCAACACTAACCATCCAACGAGTGTCATGTTTCTTTGTTTTCATTATTCAATTCCTCCTTGTTATCATTCCCAACTTGCGGGATACAATACAATTACCGGATTAGTATATCATTCCTTTGCCTGCTCAACAAGTATAAAAAGAAATACAATTTCATATATTCTATTAACGATTTTCCGAGGTGAACGAATGAAACTCTCTCTTTCCCGGAAATGTATCCATTTTCCCATACACCCTTTGAAATCAAAGAAATATTGCATTTTATTTCTTGTTTTCTCTTATTTTTCAGGTATTGGAGCTGGATTTCTTAAAGAACAGATTTTCGCTTTTTCTAATGAGCCAACTTCGGCTCGCCCCTCTCCTGTCAACCAGAACTCCGTGACTTCTATTCCCCGGACGATTTCCTGTGCCCTTCCTGATCTCACACTTTCTTCAGAAGGAAACTGGGGGTTAAGTTTTCAGGAAGAAGGCAAAACTCCTGTTGGAAATGCTTCGATCCAGGAACTTGCATCTATGGATGCTTATTACGCACAGGATACGTCTGAAAAAGTTCTGTATCTTACTTTTGATGCCGGTTATGAAAACGGAAATACACCTGCCATCCTTGATGCACTGAAAAAACATCAGGTAAAAGCCACTTTTTTTGTTGTCGGAACCTACATTGACTCTGAGCCTGAACTGATCCGACAGATAATAAAAGAAGGACACACCGTGGGAAACCATACCTGGCATCACCCCGACATGTCCCATATTTCTTCTATAGAAGATTTCCAAAAAGAACTAGAATATGTAGAAACTGCCTATAAAAACGTAACCGGAAAGAATATGACCAAATACTATCGGCCTCCTCAGGGAAAATACAGTGAAGCTAATCTTCAAATGGCAAAAGAACTTGGTTACAAAAGTTTCTTCTGGAGTCTCGCCTATGTAGACTGGTATCAGGATAACCAGCCATCCAAAGAAGAAGCTTTCTCCAAACTCCTCGGAAGGATTCATCCCGGAGCTATCGTTCTGCTCCACAGCACATCTTCCACTAATGCTGAAATCCTGGATGAACTACTGACCAGATGGGAAGAGATGGGATACCATGTACAGCCCCTTGAAAACATCATTTCCACTTCATCTGACACCGTCCAGAAACACACGTAACTATAAATTTTCAACCGCTGCTTTCTCGATTGCAAGACCCTTAGCATATGTTTCCATAAATTTCTCGTATCCTTCCACATCTTCCGCAACCGGATCCATTCCTGTTCCCACTGCATCATGGAATACTTTGTTCTCAAGATAATCTGTCAGCGATTCCTTGTCCTCTTTCTTAACAAGGTAATCGGCAAGCAGTGCGATTCCCCATGCACCACCTTCACCTGCTGTCTCCATAACATAAACCGGTGTATCGATTGCTCCTGCAAGGATTCTCTGTCCAACACCCTTTGTCTTAAACAATCCGCCATGTCCCATCATTCGATCCAATGCAACATGTTCTTTTTTCAGAAGGATATTCATTCCTGTCTTCAATGCTCCAAGAGAAGTATAAAGATGTACTCTCATAAAGTTTGCAAGATTAAATTTGCTGTCAGGTTTACGAACGAACAACGGTCTTCCTTCGTTGAATCCTGTAATATGCTCTCCTGAGAAATAGTTGTAAGCCAGAAGTCCACCACAATCGGAATCTCCTTCTAATGCTTTGTTATAAAGTGTTCCAAAAATCTGGTTCATATCTGCTGTCATTCCCATACTCTCTGCAAATTCACGGAACAGATTCACCCATGCATTCAGATCTGATGTACAGTTATTACAGTGCACCATTGCTACAAGATCTCCGGCCGGAGTTGTTACAAGATCAATTTCTTCGTAAGGCTTTGTCAGGTCTTTCTCAAGTACTGCCATTGCAAATACACTTGTTCCGGCAGATACATTTCCTGTGCGGACAGCAACGCTGTTTGTTGCAACCATACCTGTTCCGGCATCTCCTTCTGGAGGACACATTGGAATTCCGGACTGAAGTGTTCCTGTAGGATCAAGCAGTTTTGCGCCTTCTTCTGTCAATACACCTGCGTCTTCTCCGGCAACAAGAACTTCCGGAAGGATTTCACGGATCTTCCATGGGAAATTCTTCTCTGCTGTAAGTTCATCAAACTGATCCATCATCTTCTCATTAAATTTCTTAGTAGCTATGTCGATTGGGAACATTCCTGCTGCATCACCATTTCCGAGTACCTTCTTGCCGGTCAGTTTCCAATGGATATATCCTGCAAGTGTTGTAATATAACGAACATCTTTTACATGTTCTTCACCATTTAAGATTGCCTGGTACAGATGAGCAATACTCCAACGCTGCGGAATATGATAAGAAAAGAGCTCTGTCAGTTTTTCAGAAGCTTCTTCTGTGATCGTATTTCTCCAGGTACGGAACGGAACAAGCAATTCATCATTCTCATCAAACGCAAGATATCCATGCATCATTGCGCTGACTCCGAGTGCTGCAAATTTTGTAAGCTTCACATTATATTTTGCTTCTACATCTTTCACAAGATCCTGATAACATCCCTGAAGACCATTCTGGATTTTCTCCATGCTGTATGTCCAGATATTGTCTACAAGCTGATTCTCCCAGTCATAACTTCCGGATGCGATCGGACTTTTATCCTCATCAATTAAAACTGCTTTGATTCTTGTAGAACCAAACTCAATTCCAAGCACCGCTTTTCCTTCTTCGATTGTTTTCTTAATCTCTTCTTTTCCTCTCATATTTTTGCCCTCCTATAAAAATGCGGCGTATAACTCATTTAAGTAAGTCATCGCCGCATCCGATTTTATAACATATGTTTTCTAAGCTCTTCTCCGCTCTTTGCGCTTAAGTATGCAGGTGCAATATCAAATACTGTCTTGCATCCGCTCTGTCCTTCGCTTGCCAGTCTATAAGCTGCTCTTGCATAAGCGATCAGTACAGATGATGTAAATTCCGGATTGGAATCCAGTTTCAGACTATATTCGATCAGGTGCTTATTCTCACCATCCCATCCTGTCTTTCCGCTGCGGAGTACAAATCCACCGTGCGGAATTCCGCTGTGGTTTGCTTTCAGTTCTTCTTCACTGATAAAGTGTACTGTTGTATCATAATCTGAGAAGTAGTTCGGCATTGTCTTGATCTCTTCTTCTACCTTCGCCGCATCTGCTCCTTCTTCCAGTACAACGAAACACTCTCTTGTATGTTTCTGTCTTGTTGTAAGTTCCGGATTTTCTCCGTTTCTTACTGCCTTCAGTGCAGCCTCTACCGGAATTGTGTACTGCTTTCCGTCTTTGACACCTTCAACTCTGCGGATTGCGTCAGAATGTCCCTGGCTTACACCTTTGCCCCAGAATGTGTAATCATTTCCATCTGGAAGAATTGCATTCGCATACAGTCTGTTCAGTGAGAACATTCCCGGATCCCAGCCTACGGAGATGATTCCTACATGTCCGCCTTCTTTTGCGGCTGCATCTACATTTGCAAAATGCTCCGGGATTCTTGCATGTGTATCAAAACTATCGATTACATTGAACATCTTTGCGTAAACAGGTGTCTGTTTTGGAAGGTCTGTTGCACTTCCTCCGCAAATTATCATAACGTCAATCTTATCTTTCCAGTCTTCTACGTCTGCTACATTACAAACTGTCGCAGTCTCTGTCAGAATCTTGACATCTTCCGGATTTCTTCTTGTGAACACTGCCACAAGCTCCATATCATCATTCTGCTTTACTGCGCACTCAACGCCTCTTCCAAGATTACCATAACCTAAAATACCAATTTTAATACTCATACTTAAACTCCTTTTTGCTCCGCAGATCCGTCTGCTTTGCATTTTCTTAACGGACAGATTTACGAAGACTTTTTTTCTAATTAGATATTATACCTTTTCGTTTTCTTCATTTCAATGAATTTTCGATGAATTTTTAAGTATTGAAGGTTATCCTCTAAAAATTTTTTATTTTCTAAATGCAAGTTCATTCCATCTGAGTTCATTTTTCAGATTACGGATTGTTGTATCTTTATCAATATATACAGCTTCGATTCCCATCATTGCTGCCCAGTCACCCATCTGTTCTGCAGTGATATCATAAGAGAATGCTGTATGATGTGCACCACCGCAAAGAATCCAGGCTTCAGCTCCTGTTGCGAGATCCGGCTCCGGTGTCCAGAAGTTTGTTGCTACCGGAAGCTTCGGCATTGGTTTTTCATTTTTCTTGCAGTCAACTGTATTGATGATCAGGCGGAAACGATCTCCAAGATCAATCAGTGATGTTGCAATACCCTTTCCTTCTTTTGATGTAAATACAAGTCTTGCAGGATCTTCTCTGTCTCCCATAGAAAGTGGATTTACCTTGATGCTGATTGGACCGTCTGCGATAGATGGGCAGATCTCAAGCATATGAGCCTGAAGGATTCCTTCTTTTCCAGGCACAAAATTATATGTATAATCTTCCAGCATTGATGTTCCTTTTGCATCTTTCATGCCTTCTGTCATGATCTTCATGATACGGACCATAGCTGCTGTCTTCCAGTCTCCTTCAGCTCCAAATCCATATCCCTTCTGCATCAGACGCTGGATCGCAAGTCCAGGAAGCTGTTTGAGTGCACCGAGATCTCCAAAATGTGTAACGATTGCCTGATAGTTTTTCTCCTCAAGGAAACGCTCGAATCCAAGCTCAATCTGTGCCTGAACAGCAACATGTTTTCTGAACTCTTCCGGATCTCTTCCTTCAAGAAGGATCTCATATTTGTCATAATACTCTTCTACTAATGTATTTACATCCGCTGCGCTTACAGCATCTACAGACTCTGCGATTTCATTTACCGGATAAGCATCTACTTCCCATCCGAATTTAATCTGTGCCTCTACTTTGTCACCTTCAGTAACAGCAACATTTCTCATGTTGTCTGCAACTCTCATGACACGTACATGGCTGCTTTCGATCACACCAACTGCTGTACGCATCCAGGAAGCGATCTTCTCCTGGACCTTCTCGTCTGACCAGTGTCCAACGACAACTTTTCTCTCGATTCCAAGTCTTGTGAAAATGTGTCCGAACTCACGTCCACCATGTGCTGACTGGTTCTCATTCATGAAATCCATATCGATCGTGTCATATGGGATCTCCATATTGAACTGTGTATGAAGGTGAAGCAGTGGTTTTCTGAACTCCTGAAGTCCAAGAATCCATGATTTTGCAGGTGAGAATGTATGCATCCATGTAATGACACCGGCACATTCATCATCAATATTAGCTTCATTAAAAGTCTTACGGATCAGTTCGTTTGTGATCAATGTTGGTTTCCATACAACTTCATATGGAAGAACTCCAGACTCATTGAGCTTCTCTACGATAATCTTGGCATGCTCTGCTACATGCGCCAGACATTCATCTCCGTAAAGATCCTGTGAACCTGTGCAAAACCAGAATTTGTACTCTTTCTTCTTTAACATTCTTGTGTCCTCCTTGTAATAAAATGTTCATAGTTATTTTTTATTTATCACTTAATTTGTTACTGTGTTATACTTGACGGTTATTATTTTGCTGTATTCTGTCCGTAATAGGCATTCGCACCATGTTTTCTATAGTAATGCTTATCCTGAAGTTCCTGCGGAGCCGGTTTCACCTGCGGATTGATCATCTCACATCTTGCTGCCATCTTTGCAACTTCTTCTGCAACAACTGCATTGTGAACTGCTTCGTGTGCATCTTTACCCCATGTAAATACACCATGATTCTTACAAAGAACTGCCGGAACTGCAATATAATCTTTCTTCTTAGCTTCAAACTCATCTGCAATCAGAACTCCTGTGTTCTTCTCATATGCTTCCTCGATCTCTTCTTTCGTCAGATTACGTACACATGGGATTTCTCCATAAATGTAATCTGCATGTGTTGTTCCATAACATGGGATATCTCTTCCTGCCTGTGCCCAGCTTGTTGCCCATGCAGAATGTGTATGTACAACACCACCGATTTTTGGAAAACGATTATAAAAAACAACATGTGTCGGTGTATCGGAAGATGGATTATAACGTCCCTCTACTTTATTTCCATTCAGATCAACAACTACCATATCTTCCGGAGTCAGCTTATCATATTCAACTCCACTTGGTTTAATAACAAAAAGTCCGCTTTCTCGATCGATTCCACTTACATTTCCCCATGTAAATGTAACCAAATCATATTTTGGAAGCAGCATATTTGCCTCATACACTTCTTTTTTTAACTGTTCTAACATTGTTCTTCTCCTCGTCTGCTGTCTACATGACTTCATTATATAATTTCACAGAATTTCGCATCACAAGTTCCGGTGCAAATTCTGCTGAGTACATTTCCATATTTTTATCAATCTTATCCAATATAATCTGTGCTGCACACTTTCCAATCTCATTCGCCGGATTATTCACCGATGTGATCGGTACTTCACAAAATCTTGCAAGACTGGAATTGTCAATTCCAATCACTGAAATCTGATCTGGCACCTGCAAATCTGCACTTTGCAAGATTTGAATCAACTTACTTGCAATCTCATCATTGTAGCAGACACAGGCTGTACATCCGTTTAACCGCTTTAAAATCCTTTCACTTACCAGCTCCATCTCACGGATATCTTCTGAATCGATCCATAAAATCTGCCGATTCTTGATTTTATGTGAATGTTCCATGAGTGCTTTTGTGTATCCTGCATATCGCATTCTTCCCTGCCCATCATCCGCCTTGAAGATTCCTGCTATTCTTGTATGTCCACATTCCAAAAGGTGTTTCGTCGCAATGTAGCCTGCTTTCTCATCATCCAGACTGACATGCGGAATTGTAAGATTCTCATAGAAACTATTCACAAACAAAACCGGTATTCCTGATTTCTGTAATTTCTGATATAAATCTAAATTCGGATTCGGAAGCCCACTTTTTACAGGCTCTGCGATCAAACCATCAATTCTTCTTGTTCTCAAAAATTCTTCCAGATGCATCCGCTCCTTTGCTACAGAATTGTCTGTCATTGCAATTTGAAGTATTCCGCCTGCCTGAGTAACTTTTTTCTCAATTTCTCGAACAATAATTGGGAAAATATATGTATCAATGTATGTCAGCATCACTGTGATTCGCTTTTCTTCGTGATCTGATCTTTTTCTTTCTATATTTCCCAAAATCGAGCACGCTTCTTCACATATATAGGATCCACTGCCACGTCTGCTTTCTACAATATTCTCTTTTACTAATTCTTCCAATGCCCGTCGTACCGTCTGACGACTGACCTGGAATTGTTCAGATAGTTCCTGTTCTGAAGGAAGCTTCTCTCCGGAAACCATTCTTCCCGACCTGACTTCCTCCTGAATCCAGGTTACGATTTTTTCAAATTTTTTCATTCGCCCGTGACCTCTCCATACAATTAACCATAATTACCGTTATCACTTACAGTGTCTGATTATCATTGCTCTGATCAGTACTTTTTCTTCATGTACTTAATATACAACAATACATGTTACAATACAATTCGCAATATACCCAATTTTTTTCTTCTGTTTTTTATGTAATAATATATAAAAATAAGAAGTTGTATTGTTTTTCCATTTATTTTTCAATACAGCTTCTTATAATTTTAAACCTGCTTTAAATTTTTTCTCTTTTTGCTTCAAATTTTCCTCTTGCATTTTTCACTTTTTCGGTTCATAATAGCATCAGACAAAGAACTAAATATTGTCAAAGGGGAGCTGGTCAGAACCGGCTGAGAGGAGACGTATTACCGTTTCGACCCGTTTTTAAACCTGATTTGGATAATGCCAACGGAGGGAATTGATACCATGTAATGATTGAGATGCCCTTGCATCTCTTTTTACTTCGGACAGCTGGTAGGATCTTCACTCAGGTGAGGATCCTTTTTTTCATTTGAAAGGAGACTCAAGTTATGAAACAGACAACAAACACAAAAAAACTGGCACTTGCAGGTGTTCTCACCGCTCTTGCCATCGTTGGAAGCTTTTTAAGCTTTCCTGTAGCCGGAAGTAAATGTGCACCGGTTCAACATATGGTAAATATCTTTGCAGCCGTACTTCTTGGTCCCGGCTGGGGCGTTGGAATTGCATTCTGTGCAAGCCTTCTACGCAACATACTTGGAATCGGAAGTCTGATGGCTTTCCCGGGTAGTATGATCGGAGCTCTCTGCTGTGGACTTGTTTACAAGAAATGTAAGAATTTAAGCCTTACTTGTCTTGCAGAAGCACTTGGAACAGGTATTCTCGGAGGAATTGCTGCTTATCCGGTTGCTTTATTCCTTATGGGAGCAGCACCGGCAGGATTATTTATCTATGTGATCCCATTCCTAATCTCAACAGTAGCCGGAAGTATCCTGGCATTCCTGCTGATTTCAGTATTCCAGAAAAGTGGAGTAATGGCACAGCTTTTTCCGACTTCTTAATCCGTAACTGCAAAATTTCCGAACAGTTACATGCGATACATTGGGGACACCACCTTGTACCGCACAAGAAAATGCAGAATCAATCTGTAATCACCGGAGTATTCCATTAATGACTTTCTTATCTTACAGTCATTAATACATCTCCGTTGAAGGCGTCAGCATAATCTTATATTCATTCGCTGGTAGTGTAGCTAAACAGTTACGTTCCTTTCCGCATCTATTCATATGCATGGAACCGTAGCTTTTCTCCTGTACGCTGTCCGTGTTTTGCTGACGTCAAAAATATATAATTCACGTATACGAATGGAGGCAAAACAACATGAGAAACTACACAACCCAGATGGATGCAGCTCGTAAGGGGATTCTCACCCCGGAAATCAAAACAGTAGCTGAAAAAGAACATATGGAAACTAACAAACTGATGAAGCTTGTCGCTGAAGGAAAGGTTGCAATCTGTGCTAACAAGAATCATAAAGCACTGAACCCGGAAGGTGTCGGAAGCATGCTCCGCACAAAGATCAATGTCAATCTCGGAGTTTCCCGTGACTGCAAAGATTATAATATTGAGATGCAGAAAGTAATGAGCGCAGTAGAACTCGGTGCGGAAGCGATCATGGATCTTTCCAGCCATGGAGATACACAGCCATTCCGTCGTAAACTAACTTCTGAATGTCCTGCTATGATCGGTACAGTTCCTGTATACGACAGTGTCATTCATTATCAGAGAGATCTTGCAACTCTGACTGCTCAGGATTTCCTCGATGTCATCCGTATGCATGCAGAAGACGGTGTTGATTTCGTTACACTTCACTGCGGAATCACAAGAAAAACAATCGAACAGATCAAAAAGCATAAACGTAAAATGAACATCGTAAGCCGTGGAGGAAGCCTTGTATTTGCATGGATGAGTATGACAGGAGAAGAAAATCCATTCTATGAATACTATGATGAAATCCTTGATATCTGCGAAGAATATGACGTGACAATCTCCCTCGGTGATGCATGCCGTCCTGGATGTCTGGCTGACGCTACAGATGTATGCCAGATTGAAGAGCTTGTACGCCTCGGTGAACTGACAAAACGTGCCTGGGATCATAATGTTCAGGTTATGGTAGAAGGACCTGGACATGTACCGCTTGATCAGGTTGCAGCTAACATGAAAGTGCAGCAGACCATCTGTATGGGAGCTCCTTTCTATGTACTTGGACCTATCGTTACAGATATCGCGCCTGGATATGACCATATCACTTCCGCGATTGGTGGAGCTGTTGCGGCAATGAACGGTGCTTCCTTCCTCTGCTATGTAACACCGGCTGAGCACCTTGCTCTTCCAAATGTTGAAGATACAAAACAGGGAATCATTGCTTCTAAGATTGCAGCTCATGCTGCTGATATTGCCAAAGGAATTCCTGGAGCAAGAGATATCGATGATAAGATGGCAGATGCCCGCCGTGTTCTTGACTGGGATGCACAGTTTGAATGCGCTCTGGATCCAGAAACTGCAAAAGCAATCCGCGACAGCAGAAAACCGGAGGATGACCACAGCGATACTTGCAGTATGTGTGGAAAGTTCTGTGCAGTAAGAAGTATGAATAAAGCACTGGCCGGGGAGTATATTGATATTCTGTAAGTATCCAGAATACGCATCGCATTTTGGAAGATTAATTCCAAACAGTTATAAATTAAGGGAAAGCGGTTGAAGTCGCTTTCCCTTTTGTATTTACGCGAGCAACGAGCCAAAGTCCGTGCTACCACTATGCTGATTACACCTATGATCGACTCTCTCTGAAAACCTGTTATATATCCCAAGTCAACTTGTCTTTAAGAGGATAATAAGCTTCTACTATGGCTTTTTGAACAGTTACAACAAATCTTTTATTTTTTTATCCTGTTGTCCTTTAATAGAATACTTTTAGACCTTAAATAGCACTTAATGTCAGAAAAGCTATCAGTTACAACACATTTCATCTTAATTGTTGTAATCGATAGCTTTTTATATTTCCTTCTTATTCCGGATTCACAATCTTCCCGGCAACTGCACATGCCGCTGCAGTTCTCGGACTTGCAAGATAAATCTCTACCTTAGATGTTCCCATACGTCCAAGGAAATTTCTGTTATTCGTTGCTACAACACGTTCTCCGTCAGAAAGGATTCCCCCTGTTCTTCCGCAGCACAGTCCGCAGCCCGGATGCGTAATGATCGCACCTGCTTCTGCCAGAATATCCAGGGTTCCATCTGCCAGTGCCTGTCTGTAGATCTTGCGGCTTGCCGGTGTAACGATCAGCTTCACAAAGTCTGCAACTTTCTTCCCTTTGAGTACTTCTGCTGCAGCTCTGAGGTCTTCCAGGCGACCGTTTGTACAGGATCCGATAAATACCTGGTCAATCTCTGTTCCTTCCAGTTCACTGACGTCTCTGATCTTATCAACCTGGGACGGACATGCCATAACCGGAACGAAATCCTCTGCCTTATATGTCATTGTCTTCATATAAACAGCATCTTCATCTCCAACAAGGCTCTTCTGGTAGTCATTGAGTTCAATCTCACAATATTCTGCCGTCTTCTCATCCGGTGTGAAAAGTGCACATTTTGCTCCTGCCTCGATTGCCATGTTTGCCATTGTCATACGGCTTGCAACTGACATATTCTCAATCGTGCTTCCCGAGAATTCCAGTGCTCTGTAAGTTGCTCCGTCCGCACGGAGATCTCCAATCAGTCGGAGAATGATATCCTTGGACATTACATTTTCCGGAAGTTCTCCATCAATCACAACTTTGATTGTCTCCGGAACTTTGATCCACATTGTACCGGTTCCAAGAATACTTGCCATCTCTGTATAACCGATTCCGGATGAAAATGCGCCGACACAACCATAAGTTGTCGTATGGCTGTCTGTTCCGAATGCGATATCTCCAGGTTTCACATATCCGGCTTCTGTCATCAACTGGTGACAGATTCCGTCGCTTCTATGTACGTGAGTCAGCCCATATTTTTCTACAAATTCATCTCCTTTGTGGAAATGTCTTGTGTCATCCTGCTGGCTTGCCGGAACCAGGTGGTCATAAATCAAAACCACTTTATCCGGATCATGAAGTTTTGTAAATCCCATCTCTTCAAATTTATCTGCTACAAAAGGAATGAAAATATCATGGATCATGCATCTGTCAACATTAACTGTCACGATATCTCCCGGCTTTACTGCCTTTCCTGTATTATGTCTGATAATCTTTTCAATAATCGTCTCGCCCATCATGCTCTCCTTTCTGCTCAATCCTCAAGTCCATTCAGCTTGCGCATAGCTTTTACAAGTCCGCCTGCCTGAATGATGCTCATCAGATTCTCCGGCAGAGAAGCGATCGGATATTCTTTGCCATTATAGTCTACATGCTGATTCATCACGACGTCAATTGTGTCGCCTTCTTTCATATCATCATACAGATCCGGCTGCTCGATCAAAAGCAGACCATTGTTGATTGAATTGCGGAAAAAGATTCTTGCAAATGATTTTGCGATCACACACTGGATTCCAAGTGCTTTGATGATCTCCGGTGCCTGCTCTCTGGAAGATCCACATCCAAAGTTCTTTCCTGCAACGATGATATCACCTTTCTGGATCTGTCCTGCCAGCTCCGGACGAAGCGGGCTGAATCCATACTGTTTCATATCGTCAATTGTTTTCAGTGCAAGATACTCTGTCGGGATGATGATATCAGTATCGATATCATCTCCGAGTACCCACACCTTTCCTGTAAATTTATCCATAGTTCACCTCAAAATATATAAGTTCTTCTCTGTGTAAATTATCTCTTGTTCCCATCACCTTACAGATCAGATGCAAGTGCGATCTCACCCTTAATTGCTGATGCTGTAACTGTTGCTGCGGATCCAAGATATACTTTTGAACTTGGGTGCCCTGCACGACCCTTGAAATTACGTGTTCCTGTACTGATCAGAACTTCATTTTCACCGATAACTCCCTGACAGCTTCCCCAACAGACACTGCAGTTCGGATTCATTACAATTGCGCCTGCCTCCATGAAAATGTCAAGAAGTCCTTCCTTAAGAGCCTGACGGTAAATTGTCTGGCTTGCCGGAACAACAAGGAAACGGACCTTATCTGCAACTTTCTTTCCTTTGATGACTTCTGCTCCGACACGAAGATCTTCAATACGTCCATTATTACAGGAACCTAAAAATGCTTCATCAATCTTAATTCCACGCACTTCCTTTGCCGGACTTAAATTATCTACAAAATCAGGTTTTGCCACGACCGGTTCCACCTTAGATAAATCGATTGTATACTCTCTGATATAATGCGCATCCGGATCACTGTGAAATACAGCTTTCGGCTCACGGCCATGCTCTTTCAGGTATTCCATTGCTTTTTCATCTGCCTCAAAGATACCTGTCTTGGCTCCGGCTTCTACTGCCATGTTGCAAAGTGCGATACGATCACTGATGCTCAGTGTCTTTGCTCCTTCTCCTGTGAACTCCATTACCTGATAGTTACATCCGTTCGCACCAACCTGACCGATAATTGTCAGGATCAGGTCTCTTGCATAAACACCTTCCGGAAGTTCTCCGATCAGATTGAATTTCACGGATTCCGGAACAAGTACCCAGGACTGTCCTGTCACCATTCCATAAAGGAAGTCTGTACATCCGACACCTGTACCGAACGCTCCGAGTGCTCCGTAAGAACAAGTATGGCTGTCAGCTCCGAAGATCAGTTCTCCCGGACGGACATAGTTCTCCATCATAACCTGATGGCAGACACCCTTTCCTTCCCAGAAGTCAATTCCGTTCTCTTTTGCAAAATCTCTCATCTTCTTCTGAGATGCCGCTGTCTTCGGACTGTCTGACGGCACATTATGATCCACAATGAATACCAGTTTCTTCGGATCTGCAATACGAGGATTCTTTAATTTGTTATTATACATATCCACAGTAAGATGTGTCGTTCCATCATTACTCATCATTCTGTCCAATGTTACTGTATGGATATCTCCCGGTTTTACGCTGTCCACACCGGCTGCAGCAGCGATGATCTTCTCTGCGATTGTCATTCCCATAGTTCTAGTCCTCCTTATTCAGTGAAGCGATCAGTCCACCCTGATTCAGAATATTCTGCATATACTCCGGCAGCTTTGTACAGGAATAAGTCTTTCCATTCGCCTCAGCTGTTCCGTCAGACATGCGAAGTTCCATTGTATCACCTGTCTTCACCTCATCCGGAAGCTCCTTACAGACAATGACCGGAAGTCCGATATTGATTGCATTTCTATAGAAGATTCTTGCAAATGATTTCGCAATGACAGCCTGTACTCCAAGTGCTTTGAGCACACCCGGTGCCTGCTCTCTTGAGGATCCACAACCAAAATTCTCTCCTCCGACTACGAAATCTCCCGGTTTTACTTTTTTCGCAAAATCCGGATCCAATGATTCAAATGTATGGCTCTTCATCTCATCTAAGTTCGGCAGAAGCAGATACTGGGATGCGATGATCTGATCTGTATCAAGATCATTATGAAATTTAAAAATTGTACCTTTTTCCATAATAATAATGTCCTTTCTGTTGTCCTGTGGATAAATTGTATCAATTTAACGTGATGAAGTCCATGAACTATTTTAACAAATCTTCATCTTATTTTGCATTGATTTTCTATATCATACTTCCACTTCGAATGGCAGAAGATCTAAAATATCTTTCTGCACATCGATTCCAGGATATACTTCTATCAATTTCAGTCCCTTCGGTGTCAGGCGAAATACACAGCGTTCAGTCACATAAAGTACCTTCTGTCCATTTGCGATCGCACGTCTGGCAGAAAAACTGATACTCTTGACTCGATCTACAAATTTCGAAATAGAACCTTCCTTCTCAATTTCAACAATCCCCTTCTTCTGTGAAACTTCCAGTCCTTTTGCCGTAAAGCTGAAACAGAATACAACAGTTGGTGTCTTAGCTGTGATATTCGCAAATCCTCCGATTCCGGCAAACGCTCCCGGTCCACGGTGTGCATTCACATTTCCTTCTTTATCCACTTCAAGCGCGCCCATAAAGCAGACATCGAGGCCACCATTATCATAAAGGTCAAACTGGTTTGCCATATCATAGACAGATGCCGCACCGATCATTGCTCCAAATGCTTCTCCTGAAACCGGAAATCCTCCGATTCCTCCGGACTCAACCGTCAATGTCACCATATCAAGCATTCCACTCTTTCTTGCAAAACGAGAAACCATCTCCGGAATGCCGATTCCAATATTTACAATATCATCTACACGTAATTCCTTCGATGCACGTTTTCCGATGATATTTGCCACCGTACTGTTCTTTGACTGTTTCACTGAGACAGAATCTAAACGCTCACTCCATGTGTTCCACTCTTCATACGGAATCTCAAAGCTTCCAGTCAGTGCTGTATAGGCTTCATTTCTTGCTTCCGGTTCTGCCACAACGATCGCATCTACCAGACATCCCGGAATAATTGCATTTCTCGGTCGTGACGGGGTGTCCACCAGACGGTCTACCTGTACGATCACCTTGCCGCGATTCGCTTTTACTGCCTGGCAAATAGACAGCGCATCACCGGACATAAACATATCGTCAAAAGTAATATTTCCCTTTCGGTCTGCTGCTGTTCCTTTAATCAGTGCAATATTAATTTTCGGTAATTTATAATAGAGAAATTCCTCTCCATCCACTTCCACATGCCTGACCAGTGAATCATCAATTGAGATTCTGTTAATTCCAGGCCCTTCTTTTCTTGGATCTACAAATATATCCAAGCCAACCTTTGAAAGTGCACCTGGGAGACCTCCGGCCTGTGCACGGATTGCATGTGAAATGCATCCAAGCGGAAGATTGTATGCCTCAAACCGGTCTTCTAAAACCAGTTTCTTTGTACTGAGCATTGCTCCAAAATGCCCACAGATAAGCTTGTCCACAGCACCCTCTCTGATGTATCCTTCCGCATTATGTTCATCATCCCAGACACCAAAACCGGCACTGGAAATCATTGTCAGATGTGTTGGGGACTGCATCTTCTGGTATCTTTTGTAAATTGCTTCGTGAAGTTCAATTGGATTCTCTATTCCAACAAATGAATTCACACAGATACAGTCTCCGTCCCGAATCAGCCGGATTGCTTCATCGGCAGTCATTATTTCATACATGGTGTATTTTCTCCTAGTTCTCTAAAATATCTTTGGAATACATTATACACTATCTTCGGAGATCAATCATTACAAATCATACAATTATTTTCCATTTGTCTCATTAATTCAACCGCCTGGTCACTTAATTCCATGTAAAATCATTAAAAGTGCAAAAAACGAGACAAACCTGTTCACACTATTTGCAGGAGGGATTAGAACTATGCCAAAACGAACACCTACTACCGGAGAGAAGAATCTGATCGGCAAAAGGCTCATTGAACTTCGTCGGCAACGCCATATGTCACAGAGACTTTTAGCTTACAAACTCCAATTGCGCGGATATGATATGGACAAAAATGTAATTACAAGGATAGAAACCAACAAACGTTACGTTACAGACATAGAATTGAAAGCTCTAACTGAGATCTTCGACGTTTCTTATGAATATCTCATTGAGGGAAAAGACATCCTTGAACCTTAACGGATGATAGAAACGGAGGTGAAACTATGGCAAATATTCAACTTGCGGATAATCTACGGCGTTTGAGAAAGCAATATAACTACACACAGGCTCAGATCGGCAAAAAGCTGCATATCACTCATCAGGCTTATTCAAATTATGAAACCGGTGTACGTGAACCAAACCTTCAACTTCTTGCTGAACTATCCTGGATCTATCACACCTCTGTCGACTCGCTTATCACTCAGTACTGCAATGCAAAGAATCCATCATCAGTTGAAGTAAAAAACTATTTCTGTATTAAAATTGAAAATAGTGAAAACGACATTCTTCTTACAAAAAATGAAGTGAATTTACTTTTGAAATACCGTTCTGCTGGGGAAGCTGAACGTAAACTCGCACATGAAGCTTTAGATTTTACTGAACGTTGATTTCTATTTCAAAAAGAACTGAACCCATTGACATTAATTATCTGGGTTCAGTTCTTTTTTATCTCTACTTTCTTCTATGCTGATATTGCATTTCCTGTATACAGCTGATAATACTTACCTTTCTCTTCAATCAACTGGTCGTGTGTACCTCTCTCGATAATCCTTCCCTGTTCAAGTACCATGATACAGTCAGAATTACGAACTGTTGACAAACGGTGTGCGATCACAAAGGTAGTACGCCCATGCATCAGCCGGTCCATACTTTCCTGGATAATACGCTCTGTGCGGGTATCGATTGAACTTGTTGCCTCATCCAGAATCAATACCGGTGGGTCTGCTACTGCCGCACGGGCAATCGCAAGAAGCTGTCGCTGTCCCTGACTTAAATTTGCTCCATCTCCGGTGAGCACCGTGTCATACCCTTCCGGAAGCCTGCGGATAAATCCATCTGCATTTGCCAGCTTTGCCGCTGCAATGATTTCTTCATCTGTTGCATCCAGCTTTCCAAAACGAATATTATCTTTCACTGTACCAGTAAACAAATGTGTATCCTGCAATACGATTCCAAGAGAATGTCGAAGATCTGCTTTCTTGATCTTGTTAATATTAATTCCGTCATAGCGGATCTTACCATCCTGAATATCGTAGAAACGATTGATCAGATTTGTAATTGTCGTCTTACCGGCTCCTGTTGAACCTACGAAAGCAATCTTCTGCCCCGGTTCTGCATATAACTTCACATCATGAAGGACGATTTTGTCATCATTGTATCCGAAATCCACTCCGTCAAATACAACATTTCCTTTTAACTCAACATAATCAACAGAACCATCTGCCTGATGTGTATGTTTCCATGCCCAGCGGCCAGTACGTTTCTCACTTTCTGTCAGTTTTCCATTCTCTTCTTTCGCATTAACTAATGTAACATAACCTTCATCCACTTCCACTTTTTCATCCAGAAGTGTAAAGATACGCTCCGCACCTGCGAGTGCCATAACAATCGCATTCAGCTGCTGGCTCACCTGGTTGATCGGCATACTGAAGCTTTTATTAAATGTAAGAAAACTTGCCAGACCGCCCAATGTAAATCCACCGACATGGTTAAGAGCAAGTGCACCTCCAACGATCGCACACATTACATAACTGATATTTCCAATCTGCGCATTCATAGGACCGAGGAAGTTCGCATAAGTGTTTGCACGATCTGCGCTTATAAACAGGTCCTCATTCAACTTTTTGAATTCTGTCTTACTTTCTTCTTCATGACAGAATACCTTCACAACCTTCTGACCGTTCATCATTTCTTCAATATATCCGTTGACCTTACCAAGATTCTTCTGCTGCTCAAGGAAATATTTTCCACTCTGTCCGGCAGCTTTCTTTGTTCCCCAGATCATGATCGCAACCATAACCATCGTCACTGCTGTCAGTGGAATATTCAAGATCAGCATACTGATAAATACACTGACAATTGTAAATCCACTGTTGATAATCTGCGGAATACTCTGGCTTACCATCTGTCTGAGTGTATCAATGTCATTCGTGTAGATTGACATAATATCACCATGCGCATGTGTATCGAAATATTTAATCGGAAGTTTCTCCATGTGACTGAACAGATCATTTCTCATGTTCATCATCATTCCCTGTGTCACATTGATCATAATTCGGTTGTAAGCATAAGTTGCCACGATTCCGACTCCATAAAAACAAGCAACTTTTCCGATTGCATGTGCAAGCGGTGTAAAGTTCGGTGTATCACTGGACAATAAGAACGGTGTAATGTATTTATCAATCAAATCTCTTGTGAACATTGTTCCCTGAACATTTGCAATAACTCCTACAAAAATAAGGATGAATACTATAATGCAATGAAATTTATAATCCCGGAAAATATAATCCATCAGACGTTTAAGTAATTTCCCAGGATTTTCCACTCTATTCTTTGGTTTTCCCATTGGTCCGCGCATTATGCTTCACCTCCATTTTCATCAAAATCTCCGCCTCCCTGTGTCTGAGACTCATATACCTCGCGATAAATCTCATCTGACGCAAGCAGTTCATCATGTGTTCCGAATCCATGAATCTTTCCTTCATCCATCACAATAATACGGTCTGCATCCTGAACACTGGATACACGCTGTGCAATGATCAGCTTTGTCGTATCCGGAATCTCTTCGCGGAATGCACGTCGGATCTTCGCATCTGTTGCAGTATCAACAGCACTTGTACTGTCGTCAAGAATCAGGATCTTCGGCTTCTTTAACAATGCTCTTGCAATACAGAGTCTCTGCTTCTGTCCACCGGACACATTGTTTCCGCCCTGTTCAATATGCGTATTATATTTATCCGGAAAGCGCTCGATAAATTCATCTGCACAGGCCAGTTTACATGCCTGGATACACTCTTCATCTGTCGCTTCTTTGTCTCCCCAACGGAGATTGTCTAAAATACTTCCTGTAAATAAGACATTTTTCTGAAGCACTACAGACACCTGATTACGGAGCACCTCAAGATCATATTCTTTTACATTTTTTCCACCAACCAGAATCTCTCCGTCCGTCACATCATACAGACGACTGATCAGATTGACCAGACTTGTTTTTGCACTTCCGGTTCCTCCGATAATTCCAATCGTTTCTCCGGAACGAATCTCCAGATTGATGTCTTTGAGAACCTTCTCTGCACTGTCTTTCTTATAAGAAAAGTCTACATTTTTAAATGTAATGCTTCCGTCTGTGACTTCATATATCGGATGTTCCGGATTGTGGATATCTGTTTTCTCATCCAATACTTCTGCAATACGACGCATACTTGCCATACTCATGGAAATCATGACGAAAACCATCGAAAGCATCATAAGACTCATAAGAATATTCATACAATAGGCAAGAAGACTCATCAGTTCTCCGGTTGTAAGAGAATCCACAACAATCATCTTCGCACCAAACCAGCTGATTAAAATGATACAGGTGTAAACTGTAAACATCATGATCGGTGCATTCCAGATAACATTCTTCTCTGCTTTTACAAAAATATCATAAATATTCTTGCTTGCACGCTTAAATTTACTTGTCTCTTCCTCTTCCCTTACATATGCCTTTACAACACGGATTGCAGAAACATTTTCCTGAACAGACTCATTCAATGCGTCATATTTCGGAAATGCCTGTTGGAAATATGCAGTTGCATGGCGGATAATAAAAAACAAAATAATTCCAAGAATCAAGACTGCCACAAGATAAATCCTTGCCAGCCTTGCATTGATTGCAAATGCCATCACCATCGCACATACCATACTTGCCGGTGCTCTCATCATCATACGTAACATCATCTGATACGCATTCTGCACATTTGTTACATCTGTTGTCAGACGCGTTACCAGTCCTGCTGTACTGAAATGATCAATATTTGCAAACGAATATGTCTGAATCCGATCAAACATTGCATTTCTCAAATTCTTTGCGAAACCTGTAGAAGCCTTTGCTCCATAACGTCCTCCTGCCATTCCGGCAAGCAGACCTAAAAATGCTGCTACGATCATGATTCCACCCACTTTATAAATGTGGTGGATATCACCCGTATTAACCCCTTTATCAATGATCGATGCCATCAAAAACGGGATCAATGTCTCAAATAAAACTTCAAGAATCATGAAAATCGGTGTCGCGATCGATGCTGCCTTATACTCTTTTACTTCTTTTAATAAAGTACGAATCATGAATTCTCTCCTCTCATTTTTCTTAGATTGAGATGAACCTTATGAGTCACTCTCAAAAATGCCTGTAATTCTTCTTCGGTAATTCCTCCTTCCAGTTCTGCATCCATTCGCTTGAAAATCTCTCCAAGCTTTTCGTGACTTTCGCGTCCTGCCTCTGTCAACATAACCTTTTTCAACCTTGCATCACTCTCAACCGAAGCACGACAGACAAGTCCTTTCTTCTCTAAAGCCTGAATGATATTCGTTACTCCCGAACGGCAGATTCCGAAATACTTCTCTATGTCTTTCTGATAAATCTCTGCATCCTGATGTTCATAGAGATAACGCAAAATCCATCCATGCATAAGGGTTACTTCATCCAACCCTTCCGCTTTTACTCTCGCCTCAAGTAATTTTGAAATGGAACGATCCATTTTATGTACCTGTGGACCGATATGAAAATGTTCTTCACACAAAATTGTAATCCTCCTTTCTATCTTCACACGCAGGAACTGTTTGTTGACAGATTGTTCATCAATGAACAATTCTTACATAAACAAGTTTATCACATTGGTTTTTAATGTCAATAGAAAATATTGAGTTGTCTTCTATTTTTATTTTGCAAAAGAAAAGCTCACAGCTGATCATCTACAACCAGCCGTGAACTTTTTATTCTAAGTTTCATAATATGAATCTATATTCACATTCTATCTCTCAGCACATGATACAACTCTGCCTCTGTATAATACTGATAAGGATTTACATAAAGGAAAGTTAAGATTCCAAACGTACATGCTCCCAGCAAATGCCAGCCGATAAAGGAAAGATCCAGCACAAACGCATCCCATTTATTCCCCATCATCATTCGTTTGCTCTCCGCAAAAATCTCCTGTCGGCTCATCTCCGGATGGTCAAGCAGAAGATACGGTACCATTGCATATTCATATCCTTTGATCACACCGGGAACAATAAATAACAGTGACCACAATGTAAGATAAATTGTTTTCAGAAGCATCGTCATACGTACTGTCTTATTGCAATCTCTTACCATACGGAAAATATCTTTCACATCCTGTCTTCCGTCTCTTCCATTTTTGAAAAATTTACAACAGCCGACAGTCATTGGATTCCATAGGAAATAGGCAATAGCCAGATATACAATAAATGAAATTACAACCACAACTGCTACAGTTGCTGCAATCCCAAACATTAGAATCGGATGAAAACCTTGTATCGAAGTTTCCACCTCACTATTCTTATTTTTTAGTATATTATAAGAATGCGTAAATCCATTTCCCAAAAGAAACGTATAAATCAATGCTGCAAGAACAGAATACCAATAATTCTGTTTCAACAGGAACTTTGCTCTTCCCTTTAATTCACTTCTTGTCCACAACATAAAAATCCCTCCTGATGTCATTCTGTTGATCGAACTGATTGCTACATAATCATTATAGCATATTCCATCTTCCAAAAATATCTCAAGAGGGATATTTTTCTTAATCTTTCGATATCTACATGCCATCCGGATACTCTACTCCTTCCGGTAGTGGATCCCAGTCATTCAATCCCAATGACTGTTTATATCTGGCACGATCCAATGTCAGTATTTCCACAGGCTCATTCAGATAATCCACGAGCTCTTTGATACCTTCCCGCGTCTTATTATTTACTTCGAAAATACGCTCACATCCGGCATTCTTCATCCAAAGTCTCACCATATCAACATTTGCGTACGGTGAATCAATCTTTGTAATGATTCCGATCAATGGACGTTGGATAAAACATCTGCTTCCAGGTCCGAACAGATTGAACGGTTCATCTGCAGCCTGCACCATAGCAATCACGTCTGCCTCAAATGAAAAACAGGCAAGTCCAACACTGAAATGCTTAGACTCTGCATACTCTCCCGGAGAGTCGATCGTATCATCTTCTGTATTCGTATACTGTGTCTTCACATAATGCAGTTCTTCTCCCTTAAGAGCCTGCGTCAGTGAAGTCTTCCCCGCTTCACTTCTCCCCATCAAAAATATCTTTTTCATCCTGTTACGCCTCTGTCTTCTTAACTTCTATGAACCTTGCACACTGCAAAGCCAAGTCTCTCATTAAAAAATCGAACTACTTCTTCCACCGCTGTCTGTACCTGTGTCAATCCGCCGGTCAGAATCAGTGTCCCGCAGAATCTGTCCATAAATCCAATCTCAACATCTGCGCTCTTGAATGCTACATCTGCAGCAACCACAACTGCTTCCCACGGTGTAAAACGCAGAAGTCCGATAGACTCTCCTGTGTGGTCCTCACCTTCATGAGTTCCAATATGTAATCCCAGATTCTGGTAAATAACCTCATCTGATCTACTGATAATATGCGCCATGCAGACTTCCTTCCCCGGCACGCGCACACGAGTCATACGAAGCTTCTTTCCTTTCAGATTCTCATAGTCATCATGAAACAGACGCTCCATGAGCTCTTCTCTCGTTATACGTTCCCGTTCCATAAGCGCACTTCCTATCGTTTTGTAATATCACAGACTACATAACCAAGAGAATCTCTGAAATAATCCACAACTTCTGTCAATGCAGATGTAACATCAGAAATCTCTCCTGTAATAATCAGTGTGCCTGTAAAACGGTCTGCGAATCCAAGATAAACATTACCGCTTTTCACTGCAATATCAGATGCGATAACTGCTGACTCCGGTGGAGTCATATTCATAACTCCAATTGCAGAAGAACGATAATCCAGATGTGGATTTAATCCGAGTTTCTGATAAATAATCGGAGCCGGGCCTCCCATTACATGTGCAAATGTAATCTCCTTACCTGCAACTGTTTCCTGTACAATTCTAATCTGTTCTCCGTGATCATTCGCCATCTGTCAGTTCCTCTCTTTCACATAGATTCTGTAATTCTTATTCATACAATCCTGTATGTTAATCCACTAACATTCTCTGTTCACAGCCATAAACTCTCTTACTATAAATAATACTATCTATATACCTTTCTGTCAAGGAGATTCCAATAAATCTCAACACACTTTAATTAAGAATCAACAAAATCCAACTGTTTTATTTGTAAAAACAACAAAAACTCAAGTTTCTTTTTTATACATAAGAAAAAAGGGAAGTTTTTCACCTGCAATACACAAACACACTTCATGTAATTTCTGCAAATGAAAAACTTCCCTTTATTTTAACTATTAACTTCTATCAATTTACACTTCTTCTGCAATCTCTCTTGCTACGAACACACCACTTGCTGATGCGTGGGACAATGAATGTGTCACTCCACTTCCGTCTCCAATCACATACAGGCCCTTGTGTTTTGTTTCAAGATGTTCATCCAGTTTCACTTCCATATTGTAGAACTTAACTTCTACACCATAGAGCAGTGTATCATCATTTGCTGTTCCAGGTGCGATCTTATCCAAAGCGTAGATCATCTCAATGATTCCATCAAGAATACGTTTCGGCAATACAAGGCTCAAATCTCCCGGTTCTGCGGAAAGTGTCGGTGTCAGAAAACTCTCTGCAATACGTGCCGGTGTACTTCTTCTTCCTCGGATCAGATCACCAAAGCGCTGTACAAGAACGCCACCTCCAAGCATATTAGACAGGCGTGCAATACTTTCACCATATCCATTACTGTCTTTGAACGGCTCTGAAAAATGTTTCTCCACAAGAAGCGCAAAGTTTGTATTCTCTGTCTGCTTCGCCGGATCTTCATAGCTATGTCCGTTTACTGTAACGATTCCGTTTGTATTCTCATTTACAACGATTCCATTCGGATTCATACAGAATGTTCTGACTTTATCTTCAAACTTCTCTGTTCTGTAGACAATCTTGCTTTCATACAGTTCATCTGTAAGATGTGAGAAAATAACTGCTGGAAGTTCCACACGGACTCCAATATCTACACGGTTGGATTTTGTTGTGATATCGAGATTTTCACATACTTTTTCCATCCATTTACTTCCGCTTCTTCCCACAGAAACGATACATTTCTTACATTCATCTACACCATCTTTTGTAATCACGCGATATCCGCCGTCAATCGTTTCCACATCATCTACATGACAGTTAAAACGGAACTCTACAGTATCTTTCAACTTTGCATAGAGATTCTCAAGAACAACATAGTTGATATCCGTTCCAAGATGACGAACAGATGCATCCAAAAGATTCAGCTTATTCTGCATACAGAGTTTCTTAATATGTGTTCCTGATGTGGAATACATTTTTGTACCCTCACCACCAAATTTCACATTGATCTCATCTACGTAATTCATCAGCTCAATTGCTGTCTCTTTACCGATATACTCATACAATGTTCCACCAAAATTATTTGTGATATTGTATTTTCCATCTGAAAATGCTCCTGCTCCACCGAATCCACTCATAATCGCGCATGTCTTGCAGTTCACACAGCTCTTAATCTTCTTTCCATCGATTGGGCATTTTCTCTTCTCCAGTGGATTGCCGGCTTCAAATACCGCCACCTTCAATTCCGGTGCTTTCTCTGCCAGCTCATAAGCTGCAAAGATTCCCCCAGGTCCTGCACCGATAATAATTACATCATAATTGCTCATATATTTTTCTCCTTTCAATTACTTTCTTGTTTCTTAACTACACTACTCTTCGTCTCTTAATTTCAAGATTCCGACAATCAGCGTCTTCATATCATCAAAAATATAATCAAACGCACCGGCCTGACACATATTTATAATGACCATACCAACCGGAACAGCAAGGATCATCCAGATCACGCCACCAATTCGATATCCAATATAAATCAAAAGCAGTGTAACCAGCGGATTCAATCCGACACTGTCTCCGACAAGCTTCGGCTGGATCAGCTGTCTGACGATTTGCGTAATTGCATAGATCACAACAAGCATAATCGCACGTTTATAATCTCCCATAAAGACTGCATATATAGCCCATGGAATCATCGCAGTTCCTGTTCCAAAAAATGGTAGGAAATCTAGAAATGCGATCAAAAATGCAGACAATACAAAGTAATGAACTCTCAAAAATCCAAGTCCTACAGCCAAAATCAAAAATACAATTCCCATGATCTTAAACTGTGCCTTGAAATATCCACCAACCGCATATTTCAGGTTATCTATCACCATGATCATTCGTTCAGTTACTGACTTTGGCGCAATCTGTTTGACCCATGTCACAACTTCTTCTCGCTCTGAGATAAAGAAATAAGAAGACATAACCGCAACGATTGTTGATACCAGATAACTTGGCACACGCTTTGCGATATTTCCTGCGGCACTTACTGTTGGCTCACTGATTTTTGACATCAGATTTCCCATCGTGTCATCCAAATTCGCAACAGTTGTCGTCCATCCATTCTGGATTCCATCCGGCAGTTTGCTAAAAATTCCGGACATAGAAATTCCAATTTGATGGAGTCCTTTTTCGAGCTGCACATACATTTCCGGAAAGTCTTTGATCAGACTGCTGACTTCTGAAACCAGCCAACTGACAGCAAAGTAGCCCAGCGTCCCCATCAACGCCAGAACTCCGATAATAATCAATGCGGAGCCTAATTTTTTTCTGATCTTCAAACGTTTTTCTAACCAGTTAACAACCGGTGTGGCGATGGATGCAATGATCCATCCAACCACAAACGGCATGAGAAATCCAAGTAATTTCCATCCGATCAGTACAAATCCAACTGTTGCTACTATGCTGAAAAGCAAGCTTACGGCAACTTGCCAGTATGGGCGCTTATTTGTCATCCTCTGCCCCCTCGTCATTTCCATATCCGAGATATTCTGTCTCAATCAATTCCCAAATCTCATCTCTTCCCTGTTTTGTCTGGGATGAGAATGGAATTACTTTTGTTCCAGGAACAAGCTGCAGACCTGTCTTCAGCATTTTAATATGCTTCTGTACCTGACTGCGTTTAATCTTATCAAGCTTTGTTGCGATAATGATTGGCTGATATCCCTGATCCAGGATCCACTGATACATCATTTTATCATTCGCAGATGGATCATGACGGATATCGATCAAAAGGAATACTGCCTTAAGCTGTTTTGATGTATGCAGATAACGCTCGATCAGTTTTCCCCACTGAATCTTTTCCTGCTCAGAAACCTTTGCGTATCCATACCCTGGGAGATCGACCAGATACATTTCCTCATTAATCGTATAGAAATTGATTGTCTGTGTCTTTCCCGGTGTTGCTGAAATTCTTGCATAAGACTTACGGTTCATCAGTGCATTAATCAGTGATGATTTTCCTACATTTGATTTTCCCGCAAATGCGATCTCAGGCTTATCGTTTTCCGGAAGAACGCTTGTGATTCCACAAACTGTTTCCAGATTTATATTTTTAATGACCATGTCGTTTACTCCTCCTTTCATTCTATTTTATTGCAATCTGCTGTCAGAAGCAATCTTTTTATCTTGTCAGTGCTTTCTTTAAGACTTCTTCCATTGTCTCAACCGGAATGATTTCCAATCCTTTTGTAATTTCAGAAGAAAGTTCTTCCACATCTGCTGTGTTCTCTTTTGGAATAAGCACGGTCTGTATTCCTGCATTTTTAGCAGCAAGAAGTTTTTCTTTCAATCCTCCGATCGGAAGCACACGACCTCTCAAGGTGATTTCTCCTGTCATTGCGAGATCTGCGCGAACTTTCTTGCCTGTCACAGCAGAAAGCATTGCTGTTGCCATTGTGATTCCGGCTGATGGTCCGTCTTTCGGAACTGCACCTTCCGGAATGTGCACATGAATATCATGCTTCTCGAAGAAATCTTCTGCGATTGCATATTTTTTGCTTACAGATCGAATATAACTGATTCCGGCACGGGCAGACTCTTTCATTACATCTCCAAGCTGTCCTGTCAGCATGATTTCTCCCTTGCCCGGCATTACATTCACCTCAATCTGAAGCGTATCTCCTCCGACACTTGTCCATGCAAGTCCACGTACGATACCGACCTCCGGTGCTGCATTTGCCATCTGATAAGAATATTTCTCTTTTCCAAGGAATTTATGAAGATTTCTATCTGTCACAGTAATCTTCTCTTTCTCGGTTGTAAGAAGCTCTTTCGCCGCCTTACGGCAAATATTTCCGATTTCACGTTCTAACTGACGAACACCTGCTTCTTTCGTATAGTTATGTGCGATCTTCCAAATTGCTTTCTTGCTAAAGCTGAGCTGTTCGTCTGTAATCCCATGCTTTTCCAGCTGCTTTGGAATCAGATGTTCTATTGCAATATGAAGTTTCTCGTTTTCTGTATAACTTGTAATCTCGATGATCTCCATTCTGTCCAGGAGTGGTCTTGGAATCGTCTGTAAGGTATTCGCTGTTGTGATAAATGTAACCTCTGACAGATCCAGTGGCACTTCCAGATAATGATCGCGGAACTTACTGTTCTGCTCACTGTCCAGTACTTCCAAAAGTGCAGAGAACGTATCCCCTTTATAGTCTGTACTTACTTTGTCAATCTCATCCAGAAGGAGTACCGGGTTCTTCACACCTGCTGTACGGATTCCATTTGCAATTCTTCCTGGCATCGCTCCGACATACGTCTTACGATGACCACGGATCTCAGCCTCGTCACGTACTCCTCCTAAAGAAATGCGCACAAACGGTTTCTTAAGAGAACGTGCCAGGGACTTAGCAATAGAAGTTTTACCTGTTCCCGGAGGTCCCACCAGACAAAGAATCGGGCTCTCTCCCTTCTGTGTCAGTGTTCTGACAGCCAGGAATTCCAGGATTCTTTCTTTCACCTGTTCCAATCCATAATGATCTGCCTCTAAAACTTCTTTCGCATAGTTAATATCTGTATTATCTTCGGCACGTTTATTCCACGGCATCTCCAGGATTGTCTCAATATAAGTACGGATTACTCCATTTTCTGCCTGAGAACCGATCGTGTTCTTAAACCGTCCAATTTCCTTATGGAGCTTTTCTTTTACTTCTTCCGGTGCATCTAATTTGCTACATGCTTCTTCGAACTCATCTGCATCTGAAAATGTAGTATCTTCACCTAATTCCTCGCGAATCACCTTCAGCTGTTCTCTTAAAAGATATTCTTTTTGATGCTTATCTACTTTATTTTTTACTTTCCTTTGGAGTTCTTCTTTAATCTCCATGATCTGCATCTCATTCACAAGCTTCAATGATAATTTCTCATATCGATTCCAGAAATCCAGTTCTTCCAGAAGTTCCTGCTGATCCTTGTACTTCAATGGAATATTCGCAGCCACTTCGTTTACCAGACGTTTTAGATCATTAATATCAAGAAATTCTGCAACAGATTCTTTGGAAATCTTTCCATTCTTTGCTGCATATTCTGTAATAATTTCCTTCAATTCGCGCATCATTGCTTCCGCATTCAGATCATCCGGAATCGTGATCTCCTGTTCTTCCAGAACTTCTACTTCTGCACGAAGATAAGGATCTGTCTCTTCAATTTTCTTAAGAACCGCACGGTTCTTTCCTTCCACGAGAACCCTTACAATTTTCTTTGACAGCTTGATCAGCTGCTTCACAGATGCAACTGTTCCAGTCTCATAGACATCGTCCTGTCCGGGGTTCTCTGTCTCTATTGATTTCTGGGCAACCAGAAATATCTCCTGCTCTTCAACCATCGCCTGTTGAATTGCAGCGATGGAGCGTTCTCTGCTCACATCAAAATGAACGATCATCTCCGGCATGATTGTTAATCCTCTTAAGGCAACCATAGGGAGACTTCTTGTCTCGTTGTCCAATTCAATTCCTCCTCGTTAGAAAAGGCGGGTAGGATGGATATCCCATCACTCCCGCCTCGTTTTATACTCCGCAACTGTTTGCAGGATTCCTGTATCCAGTTACTATTTGCTCTCAGATGTCAGGAATGATTTTCTATCCTCACTATCACGAGTATACTTCGGTTCTTCCACTCCAAGAACCGCTTCCTTCGTAATGCGGCATTCCTTGATTGTCTTATCTGACGGTACTGTAAACATCGTATCCATCATGATATTCTCCATGATCGCACGGAGACCTCTCGCACCTGTCTTACGCTTCAATGTTGTCTCTGCTATTTCTAACAGAGCATCTTTATCAAATTCAAGCTTCACGCCATCCAACTCCAGAAGCTTCTGATACTGTTTTACGATCGCACTTTTTGGCTCTGTAAGAATGCGTATTAATGCATCCTTATCCAGAAGATCCAATGATACTGTCACCGGAAGTCTTCCGACCAGCTCAGGGATCAAACCAAACTTTACAAGATCCTGTGGAAGTGCTTCCTGAAGAAGTACATCCATATCGTACTCATGTTTTGATGCGATCTCTGCATTGAATCCGATTGATTTTCTATCGATTCTTGTCTCAATGATCTTATCGATTCCTTCAAAAGCACCACCACAGATAAACAAGATGTTCGTTGTATCAATCTGGATCAACTCCTGATGTGGATGCTTTCTTCCGCCCTGCGGTGGAACAGACGCAACTGTTCCTTCGATGATTTTCAAAAGTGCCTGCTGAACACCTTCTCCGGAAACATCTCGTGTGATGGATGGATTTTCTGATTTTCTTGTAATCTTATCAATCTCATCAATGTAAATGATTCCGTGTTCTGCACGCTCGATGTCTCCGTCTGCTGCCTGAATCACCTTAAGGAGAATATTTTCAACATCCTCTCCTACATATCCTGCCTCTGTCAGTGCTGTAGCATCTGCGATTGCAAATGGAACATTCAGGACTTTCGCAAGTGTCTGTGCCAGAAGTGTCTTACCACATCCTGTTGGTCCAAGCATCAGGATATTACTCTTCTGAAGTTCTACTCCAAGATCCTGTTCTGCCAGAATTCTCTTATAATGATTGTAAACTGCAACAGAAAGAACTTTCTTCGCCTCATCCTGTCCAATCACATATTCGTCCAGAAAAGCTTTCATCTCTTCCGGTGTCAGGAGATTAATATCGTCAAGTGCAGCTCTGTCATTAAAATCTAATTCTTCCTCAATAATCTCGGTACAAATAGCAACACAGTCATCACAGATATAGGTTCCGCTCGGTCCTGCGATCATCTTACGAACCTGGGACTGTGTCTTATTACAAAACGAGCATCTTACGATATCCTCAGTCTTTTTTCCTGCCATATTCTGTCACCTCAATAACCAATTAATGGTTTACTATTACTTCGTCGATCAGACCGTACTCTTTCGCCTCTTCTGCAGACATGAAATTGTCACGCTCTGTATCCTGCTGGATCACTTCCAGCGGCTTTCCTGTATTTGCTGCCAGGATCTCATTCAATTTCTTCTTTGTACGAAGAATATGTTCTGCTGCAATCTGAATCTCTGTTGCCTGTCCCTGTGCACCACCGGATGGCTGATGAATCATGATTTCAGCGTTCGGAAGGGCAAATCTCTTTCCTTTCTTTCCACCGGAAAGCAGGAATGCGCCCATGCTGGCTGCCATACCGATACATACTGTTGAAACATCACACTTGATGTACTGCATTGTATCGTAGATTGCCAGACCTGCTGTTACCGATCCTCCCGGGCTGTTAATATACAGCTGGATATCCTTATCCGGATCGTCTGCCTCCAAGAACAGAAGCTGTGCAACGATCACGCTTGCTGACACATCATTTACTTCTTCTCCAAGGAAAATGATACGCTCCTTTAAAAGTCTTGAATAAATATCATAGGAACGCTCTCCGCGGCTTGTCTGCTCAATGACATAAGGTACTAAACTCATATGCTATCCTTCCTTTTCTATATGATTGTCGCTAAAGAGAAAAGGCACACCTGATATACAGGCGCACCCTCTCAAGAAATCCAATAAATGATTAGCCTTCTACAGATGCATCAACGATCAGAGTAACTGCATCCTGTACTGCAATATCCTCTTTCATCTGCTTCTTCTCGTTCTCACCCATGAACTCTTTCAGCTTCTCAACTTCCATCTTGTAAGACTCAGCCATCTTAGCTAACTCTTCATCAAGACGCTCATCAGATACTTCAATATTCTCTGCTGCTACGATTGCTTCAAGAACAAGTCTTGTTCTGATTCTCTTCTCAGCCTGTGGCTTAAGCTCTTCCATCATCTTCTCTTCTGAGAGACCTGTGAACTGGAAGTACTGCTCTACGCTGAGTCCCTGCTGCATAATGCGGCGTGCAAAGTCATCAGCCATCTGCTTAGCCTGAAGGTCAACCATTGGTTCCGGAAGATCGATCTCTGCATTAGCAACTGCCTGCTCTACAGCCTGATCTTCTTTCTTAGCCTTTCCTTCGTTCTCTTTACGCTCTTTGATCTGAGCCTTTACTTCTGCTCTGTAAGCATCAAGTGTCTCAGCCTTCTCGGAAACGTCAGATGCGAACTCATCATCTACTTCCGGAAGCTCTTTTGCTCTGATTACGTGTACTGTGCATTTGAATACAGCTTCTTTTCCTTTCAGATCTTCTGAATGATAATCTTCTGGGAATGTAACCTTTACTTCTACTTCTTTCTCAAGTTCAGCTCCGATCAGCTGCTCCTCAAATCCCGGAATGAAAGAACCAGATCCGATTGTCAGCGGATAGTTCTCGCCTTTTCCGCCTTCGAATGCAACACCATCAACAAATCCTTCAAAATCAAGTGTAACATCATCTTTATCTGCTACAGCTCTGTCTGTAACCTCAACGATTCTTGCGTGCTGTTCACGAACTTTCTCAATTTCCTCGTCAACTTCCTTCTGTGTTACTCTTGTAGAGTATTTGTCAACTTTAAGTCCTTTGTACTCTCCAAGTTTAACTTCCGGTTTAACTGCAACTTCTGCTGTGAAGATGAATGGTTTTCCCTTCTCAAGCTGAACGATATCAATTGTCGGCTGGGAAGCAATCTCAAGTTCACTCTCATCATATGCTTTTGCATATGCTTCAGAGATCATGCGGTTTGCTGCCTCATCATAAAATACTTCCGGTCCGTACATCTTCTCGATCATCTGACGCGGAACTTTTCCTTTACGGAATCCTGGAAGGCTGATTTTGCTGCGCTCTTTTAAGTAAGCTGCCTGCAGTGCCTTCTCTACTTCTTCAGCTGAAACTTCGATTGTCAGCTTTGCCATATTATGCTCTAATTTTTCTACCTGTAAACTCATTTTCTTCCTCCTTGTTTATAAGCAAATTCTTTACTTATCGAACGAATTAATTTCTTAAAAGTATACATTCGCAGTCATTGAAACAGTATAGCATATAAAGTCTCATATTTCCAGTGTTTTTTCCACTTTCCTATATCTTTTACATGTTTTTTTACATTTTTCTGACTACTTTTTCTAATTTTATTCCTTATATACAATAGATTCTGCTATTTCAGAAGCTTTTTCATTGCCAAAAAGCTGACGGATCAGTTCCAGTGCAAATGGTATCGCTGTTCCCACACCACGGCTTGTTGTAATATTTCCATCTGTGACAAAGGAACAGAACTTTGCTTCTTTACAATTCAGCTGTTCTTCCATCCCCGGATAACAGCACGCTGCTTTCTCTTTCAACAATCCAAGTGCTCCGAATACTGTCGGAGCAGCACAGATTGCTGCAATTTTTCTTCCATTTTCGTTGAATTCACAAAGCAGATCTGCCAATCCTTTATGCTCTTTCAGATGCAGTGTTCCCGGCATACCTCCCGGAAGTACAAGAAGTTCTGCATCATCAAAAAATGCTTTCTCAAACAATTCATCCGCTTCCACCTGTATTCCATGTGCTCCGTCAATCTGCAGTTTTCCCATAACAGAAACTGTCTCTACAACCGCTCCTGCTCTTCTCAAAAGATCCACTACAGTTAAACCTTCTACTTCTTCAAAACCGTCTGCTAAAAATACAACTACTCTCTTCATCCAATACTTCCTCGCTTTCCGATGATATCTCAACAATGATTTCATTTTACTGCGTGGATAAGTCGTTCGTCAAGTCAAGATAGTACTCATCTCACCATTGCCTTTTTATATTTCACGTATTATGATGTAAGTGTCAAAAGTATAAATTGCGTTTGTACTCGCACAAAATGGAGCAATCCGGTTACATCAGTGAGTGGCAAAACTTACTTTTGACACTCACTTCATATTATTATAGTATAACTAATCAACACCCGGAGGAATATTTAGTTATGGAAATAGAACGCAAATTTTTAATACAAAAACTTGAGGAGCTTCCATTTTCTCCTTTCAATCATCCGCACAAAGAACTGGAACAAGGCTATTTGTGCACTGCTCCTGTCGTAAGGATACGCAGAGAGGATGACGATTATGTTCTCACCTACAAATCCAAAGGGCTTATGACCCGTGAAGAATATAACCTTCCTCTTACCAAAGAAAGTTATGAGCATCTAAAAGAAAAAGTCGACGGACGCATCATTCATAAAACACGCTATGTCATTCCTATGAGTTGTGTCTGCCCGGAAAACGCAGACTTCTGTTCCACTCCGCTTTTTCTTGAATTAGATATCTTCCATGATGACCTTGCTCCACTAATTCTCGCCGAAATTGAATTTCCGGACGAAGAAACAGCTAACACCTATCCCGCACCTCAATGGCTGGGAGAGGACGTTACCTTTAGTTCTGCGTACCATAACAGTACACTGAGCCGTATGTAACATAAGAGCCAGGACAGTTACCATGTGTGGTACCTGCTCTGGCTCTTTCTATTATACTTTCAGAATCCAATGAAGCAAATACAAATTAATCTGCCATACGGATCATCTTCACAACTTCCGGCATCTCTTCTGCCTTCTGTGCATACTCCGCCTCGGTCATCTCGCCTGTGATAACAGCGAATTCTCCCTCGACATCATCTGCTTTGACAAATTCAACTTGTCCGAACACTTCGTCCACACGGGATTTGAGTACAGATTCTTCTCCATGAATTCTGACGAAAAATCTTCTCTTCGCATCCGCATTCGGAACAAGTTCGAGTGTGTTACTCTCCCATCTTGTTACAACAGTTCTGTGAAGGTGCTTTGCAGCATCTACAACATCTGCAACTACAGCACTCGCTGTCGGAAGCTTACCTGCTCCGCTTCCGTAGAACATTGCATCACCAAGCATATTTCCACGAACAAAAATTGCATTAAATACATCATTCACATTACACAGCGGATGATTCTTGGAAAGAAGCATCGGTGCAACAATTGCAGAGAAAGATTCCCCTTCTCTTTTACTGGATGCAAGCAGCTTGATTGCCATATCCATCGTCTTGGCATACTTCATATCTTCTGTTGTGATCTTTGTGATTCCTTCTGTATGGATTGTCTCAAAATCCACATGTTGTCCTGCGATCAGAGATGTCAGAATCGCAATCTTTCTACACGCATCATGTCCCTCGACATCTGCTTCCGGATTACGCTCCGCGTATCCTTTCTCCTGCGCCTCTTTGAGCACCTCATCATAATCAGCACTCTCAAAGAACATCTTTGTCAGCATATAGTTTGTTGTTCCATTCAGGATTCCCGTCACTTCGTCGATTCTATCTGCTGTCAGAGAGGAATTCAGTGCACGAATGATTGGGATACCACCACCAACGCTTGCTTCAAACATGAAATTGATACTTCTGTCGCGAGCGATTGCAAGAAGTTCTGCTCCATGTTTTGCTACCAGAGCTTTGTTGGATGTAGCAACGTTCTTACCTGCTTCCAGACAACGTTTTACAAATGTATAAGCAGGCTCTACACCTCCCATTGTCTCAACAACAATGTCTACTTCTGCATCATTTACGATTGTCTCGAAATCATGTGTTAGAATCTCTTCTACCGGATCACCCGGAAAATCTCTGAGATCCAGAACGTATTTTACATTTATCACATCCTGAGCTCTTTCATTGATGAGTTCACCATTGGTTCTGAGGACCTCTACAACTCCTGATCCTACTGTACCGTATCCCATTACTGCTACATTTATCATTCTGCTTTCTTTCCTTTCTGTGCTTCTGCATCCATGCTCAAATATGCATTAATAAAAGGATCAATATTTCCATCCATTACTGCACCTACATTGCTGATTTCTGCGTTTGTTCTATGATCCTTGACAAGTGTATATGGCTGCATGACATAAGAACGGATCTGATTTCCGAAATTAATATCTCTAACCTCTCCGCGGATGTCTGACATCTTCTCTGCCTGTTCCTGCTGTTTGAGTACATACAGTTTTGATTTCAACATCTGCATTGCCTTATCTTTATTCATGTGCTGGGAACGTTCATTCTGACACTGAACCACAATTCCTGTCGGAAGATGTGTGATTCGGATTGCAGATGACGTCTTATTGATATGCTGTCCGCCGGCACCACTGGAACGATAAGTATCGACACGGATATCATCGTCGTTGATCTCGATATCGATATCTTCTTCAATATCCGGAATTACATCACAGGATGCAAATGATGTCTGTCGCTTTCCATTTGCATTAAATGGAGAAATACGTACCAGACGATGTACACCTTTCTCGGAACGGAGATAACCATAAGCATTTTCTCCTTTAACCTCAAAAGTAACTCCCTTGATACCTGCTACATCTCCTTCCAGATAGTCCAGCACCTCGACTTCATATCCTCTCTTTTCAGCCCAGCGGCTGTACATACGATAGAGCATACTTGTCCAGTCCATTGCCTCTGTACCGCCCGCACCTGCGTGAAGTGTCACAATTGCATTATCCGCATCATACGGTCCGATCAGAAGTGTGCTGATTCGCAGTTTCTCAAAGACTTCCTCAAATGTTCCAAGTTCCTCTTCAATCTCTTCTGCGGCTTCCTGCTCCTCGTCTTCTCCTTCACTCATTTCAATCAGAAGAAGCATGTCTTCATAGTCTGTAAATAATTTCTCAATCTCTTTTACAGAATCCTGAAGACCTTTCAATTCTTTCATTACATGCTGGGAAATCTCCGGGTCATCCCAGAATCCCGGTTCCTCCAGTCTCTTTTCTAATTCTTCGATCCTAAGCTTCTTTGAAGCGAGGTCAAAGTGAATCCCTCAAATCTTTCAGCGGTTCTTCATATGCAGTCAGTCTTGACTTCAGTTCATCCAGTAAAACCACCTTAATCACCTCTTTCATATATATACTTTAAATTCTTGTAACTGTTCAGCTTATTTGATTTTTCTTCCACAGCACTGTTTGTACTTCTTTCCACTTCCGCACGGGCATGGATCGTTTGGATAAATCTTCTTCTCCTCGCGCTTTTTCGGTGCACGGACTGCGCTGTCATCTTTGTTTGTTCCGGTTACTTTTGCAACCTCTTCTCTCTCCACTTTCTGCTCAACCTTAATGTGGAATAATGTACGGATCGTGTTCTCAGCGATTGCATTTGTCATTTCACCGAACATCTCATATCCTGTCATCTTGTACTCTACCAGTGGATCTCTCTGCCCATAAGCCTGAAGACCGATTCCCTGACGCAGCTGATCCATATCATCGATATGATCCATCCATCTTGCATCAATCACTTTCAGAAGTACAACACGCTCGACTTCACGAAGCTGCTCTGCCTCCGGGAACTCTGCTTCTTTGTTCTCATAAGCCTTCACTCCACGTTCTTTCAGAAGATGCTTTAACTCCTTCTGACTCATACTCTGGCATTCCTTCTCAGATGGGAGCTGAAGCTGTGGAATCACATTGTGAAGATTCACATCCAATCCTTTGATATCCCACTCTTCCGGATCTGCCTCTGTAGAAGCGAAACGATCTGTCATATTTTCCACATATTCTGTAATCATGCTGTAGATTGTATCACGCATGCTTTCTCCATCAAGAACACGGCGTCTCTCTTCGTAAATAATCTCTCTCTGCTCGTTCATTACCTGATCGTACTCCAACAGATTCTTACGAATACCAAAGTTATTGCTCTCAATCTTCTTCTGTGCTTTCTCAATTGCACTTGAAAGCATCTTATGTTCAATCTGCTCACCGTCTTCTACACCAAGTGTATTGAAAATTCCCATCAGTCTTTCTGAACCGAACAGTCGCATCAGATCATCTTCCAGAGAAATGTAGAATCTGGACTCTCCTGGATCTCCCTGACGTCCGGAACGTCCACGCAGCTGATTATCAATACGACGGGATTCATGTCTCTCTGTACCGATAATTTTCAGACCGCCTGCCGCACGCGCATCATCATCCAGCTTGATATCAGTACCACGGCCAGCCATATTGGTTGCGATCGTTACCGCTCCATGAAGTCCGGCATCAGCTACGATTGCAGCCTCCTGCTCATGATATTTTGCATTCAGTACATTATGCTTGATTCCCTCTTTCTTCAGCATCTTGCTGAGAAGTTCGGATACTTCAATTGTAATTGTACCTACCAGCACCGGCTGTCCTGTTGCATGCGCTTCTTTAACAGCTTCTACAACTGCTTCGTATTTTTCTTTCTTTGTCTTATAAACAGCATCCTCTAGATCCACTCTCTGTACCGGCTTGTTTGTCGGAATTTCAACAACGTCCATTCCATAAATATCACGGAACTCTTTCTCCTCTGTGATCGCAGTACCTGTCATACCACTCTTCTTGTCATACTTATTAAACAGGTTCTGGAATGTGATTGTTGCCAGAGTCTTACTCTCTCTTCTTACCTTCACATGTTCCTTTGCCTCGATTGCCTGATGCAGACCATCAGAGTAACGACGCCCCGGCATGATACGTCCTGTAAACTCATCGACGATCATAACTTCACCATCCGGAGTTACAACATAATCCTGATCACGGAACATCAGATTGTGTGCTCTGAGTGCAAGGATAATATTATGCTGGATTTCCAGATTCTCCGGATCAGCAAGGTTTTCGATGTGGAAGAACTTCTCTACTTTCTTCACACCATCTTCTGTCAGGTTAACTGTCTTCTCTTTCTCATCAACAATGAAATCACCCGTCTCTTCGATTTCTTCTCCCATGATGGCATTCATCTTGGAAAATTCACCGCTTGCCTCACCTCGTTCCAGCTGTTTTGCAAGAACATCGCAGGCTTCATACAGAGCTGTAGACTTTCCACTCTGTCCGGAAATGATCAAAGGTGTTCTGGCCTCATCGATCAAAACGGAATCGACCTCATCGATAACTGCATAATGCAATCCTCTCTGAACCAGCTGTTCTTTATAGATAACCATGTTATCTCTCAGATAATCAAATCCAAGTTCATTATTCGTTACATAAGTAATATCGCAATTATAAGCCTCTCGTCTCTCGTCATTGTTCATCTCATTGAGAACAACACCGACTTTGAGTCCTAAAAACTCATGTACTTTTCCCATCCACTCAGCATCACGCTTCGCCAGATAGTCATTAACTGTGACGATGTGAACACCTTTTCCGTCCAAGGCATTCAAATATGCCGGAAGTGTGGACACAAGAGTCTTACCTTCACCAGTTCTCATCTCTGCGATACGTCCCTGATGCAGGATAATACCACCAATCAACTGTACTCTATAATGGCGCATTCCAAGACTTCTGTAAGCACCTTCTCTTACTACAGCATATGCTTCCGGAAGGATATCATCCAGAGTCTCTCCCTCTTTCAGTCGTTCTTTAAATTCTTTTGTCTTTCCTCGAAGTTCTTCGTCTGAAAGCGCCTCCATCTCCGGCTCCAGTGCCTCGATGCGGTCTACGATCGGATAAATTCGTTTCAGCTCGTTCTCACTGTGAGTTCCGAAAATCTTTTCTATAATATTCATATTTCCGCAATTACTCCTTCTCTGAATTTTGATTTTGGTCTGAAATTCCACTCTGTTCTACATTCTATCACTATCCGCTCTTGAATTCAACAACTTCATAGAGTGTTAACATTCTGCGGAGTTACAAGCGGAGTGATTAACACGGGAGTGAACAGTAACTACAAACTTCTGCATATGGAATTTTCCCTCCAAACAGATCAAGAGCGCTTCCGATTGTAAAGTCTACTTTTCCGCCGCTCTCTTTTCGAAATCTCTCCAGATCTTCCATTGATCCGATTCCACCGGCATAAGTGATTGGGATTCCGTCCCAGCTCCCAAGCATCCTTACTAATTCTGTTTCCATTCCGGCACCTTTCCCCTCCACATCTACACCATGGATCAGGAATTCATCACAATATTTTGAAAGCTCATTTAACACCTTGTGTGATAATGCAAGTTCTGTGAACTTCTGCCAGCGGTCAGTAACCACGTAAAATTTACCATCTTTTCTTCTGCAGCTAAGATCTAAAACCACATGTTCTTTGCCAACTGCATTTACTAATTTCTGCAGTCTCTCTTCATGAAAAATCCCGTCTTGAAACACATAAGAAGTCACGATCACATGACTTGCTCCGGCGTCCAGGTACTCTTTTGCATTTTCAGCTGTAATCCCTCCACCGATCTGCATTCCACCCGGGTATGCCGCCAGAGCTCCCATCGCCTGCTTTTTCGTCGCCTCGTAGTATTCTGATCCAACTGGATTTAAAAGAATTATATGGCCGCCTTTCAGGTGATCTTTCTGATACTGTCTTGCATACCATGCTGCATCCAGTTCTGACGTAAAGTTTGTGCTGGCCTGATTTCCTTCATCTTTCAGGCTTCCGCCCACAATCTGTTTCACTTTTCCATTATGTATATCAATACATGGTCTGAATCTCATCCTGTCTCTCCTTCTTTTAGAAAAATGCCGCAGTTCCGTTTCCGGCCTACGGCATATTGATCACTCGTTATTCTGCATCTTGTTCTGCACGCCATTCTCCTGCGTCAGATCATCGGCTACATCATCGACACCATTTGTGATATCGTCTGTAACATCATCCACGCCATCCGTTACATCGTCAACCGCGTCATCTAGGATACTATCTCCATTCTGGTCTCCCGCATTATTTCCGGTATTATTACCATTTTCTCCACTTCCATCATAGTTTTCACCGGATGTCGCATCATTGAGATTGTCATTCGCTGTTCCTGTGTTGTTTCCACAACCAGCGAGACTGCAAAGCATCAGTACGCACATCACACAGACAAGCAATTTTCTTATTCTCATCATTTTTCGTCTTCCTTTCAAATAAATATTGTGTCTTTACTATCTGCAATTTTTCAATATTTATTCAAAAAAAATTTTTTACAGTTTTGTCGCTTTGCTGCGAAGTTTCTCCATCGCTCTGGCTTCAATCTGACGTACGCGTTCTCTTGTCACATTCAGTTCATCACCGATTTCTTCCAACGTATGTGTTTTTCCATCTTCCAGACCAAATCTCAGGCGGATCACCTGACGTTCTCTGTCATTAAGAGACTCTAACAATTCCTGTACTTCTTCTTTTTGCACAAGCTGATTCATAGCATCTTCCGGTGTCGTTGCATCCTTATCTTCAACCATGTCACCAAGATTATTCTCCCCATCTTCTCCTACCGGAGTTTCCAGTGAAACCGGATTCTGAAGATATGACAAAATCTCTTTTACAAATTCCGGTGATTTATCCTTCATCTCTGCTGCTATCTCTTCCGGTGTAGCCTCTCTTCCAAATTTCTGCTGAAGATCTTTTGAAATTTTCTGTACTTTCTTCATATTCTCTGCAACATGAACCGGCACACGGATTTCTCGTGACTGCTGATCGATTGCCCGCTGCATTGCTTCTTTGATCCACCAGGATGCATATGTGGAAAATCGATTTTCCTTTGTATAATCATATTTCTCTGCTGCATGCATGAGACCAATATTTCCCTCCTGGATCAGATCCATGAGTGTAATCCCTCTTCCAGTATAATGTTTTGCGAGAGATACCACTAGGCGTAGATTCCCCTCTTCCAGCTTTCTCCTTGCATCCTCATCTCCTGAAGCACTTTTACACCCAAGGTCCCTTTCCTCTTCTTCTGACAGCAAAGGGATCTGTCCAATCTCATTCAGATAGATTTTCAGCGGTTCTGTTACTTCTGTTCCTTCCGGAAGATTTAAGTCTTTTTCCATTCTAGTAATCCTTTCTATCTTCAGTCCTAAATATGTTTTTCTACGTCTCTATAATCAGCATAAACAATTATTTACAGTTTTTCTATAATCTGACCATTTCTGTACGACGCCAGCAGCCATTCAAGATCTTTAATCTGTTCTTTTAATTTCCTTCCAGCGTCGGTGTCACCAACAAGACGTCTCTCGTTCACTCTGGTCACTACTACCGTCTCTGAATGAATGTCATTTTCCTTCTTAATTGCTGCTTCTGTAGACTCAAATGGTTCATGTGCTACCAAAAGTAATCCATACGAATTATAAACCAGCGTGTATCCTGCAATTCCGGTTTCTTTCTGATATGCTCTTGAAAATCCCCCATCAATAACCATTACTTTACCATTACACTTGATCGGACTCTCGCCATCTTTTCTCTTAACCGGCACATGACCATTTACAATGTGTGTATCCTCTTTTGGATCCAATCCAAATTCTATCATGATATTATCCACAACTGTCTCATTTTCAAGCAGAGCATAGTATGGATTTTTCTTTTCTATATGTGTTTCCTTCTCTGCAAGGAAATATCTTTCAAAGGTCGCCATCTTATTCTTTCCAAATAACGGTGAGTCCGGATGTAGCCAGATATACCACATTGTATCTTTTCCATCTTCCCGCTCCTTTGGATCCAATGCAAAAAATCCTTTTCTCACATAACTTTCCAACACATCATACAAGGCCTTTCCACGATATTTCTTTCCGAAAATTTCTACTTCTTTCAGGTTCCCCTTCGCATCTAACGGTACACATCCATGATACAACAGATTATTGTTATATACCTTATACAAACCACCTTTCGCAAGAAGGAAACGCATATGTTCCTGTAATTTTTCACATCCCACAAAAGCATGCACCAGACGATCCATAATTTCTTCCTCTTCAGAAGTCAGTTTATATGGGTTCTTTGGATCTATTGTCGGGAAATTTGTATCCAGAAGCTTATATTCTTTTCCTTCCAGATTAATCGTACCTTTCTGATAATCAATCTTATGCAGTAACGCACGATTCTCCAGATGGAATCCTTTCTGCCTCTCTATAATCTGACCTTCTACTTTAAACTGGATAATTGAAATCGCTTTATGTATTCTCAGATTCATCTGCATCTCATCAGATTCCGGTCTGTCAGTACCTTTCAATTTAAAACAGGTGCATGGATCATCCTTGTACATCCTCATAGCAAATGTAGCCAGTGGAAGCAGGTTGATACCATAACCGTCTTCTATAATATCCAGGTTTCCATATCTGGCGCAGATACGGATCACATTTGCAATGCAGCCCAACTGTCCTGCCGCTGCTCCCATCCATACAACATCATGGTTTCCCCACTGAATATCAACAGAATGATATTTCAGCAGCTTATCCATAATAAGATGCGGTCCCGGTCCTCTGTCATAAATATCACCGACAATATGCAGATGATCCACAACCAGACGCTGGATCAGTTCTGAAATTGCTGCAATAAATTCTTCTGCCCGTCCGATCCTGATGATTGTAGAAATAATTTCATTATAATAGGACTCTTTGTCACTGACTTCCGCTTTCTCGGTAATCAATTCTTCGATCACATAAGAGAAATCCTTCGGCAGTGATTTTCTCACTTTAGATCTTGTATATTTACTTGCTGCACGCTTACTTACTTCTATCAGACGATACAGATTCACTCGATACCAGTCATCCATATTCGACTCCGTCCGCTTCACCTGTTCCATCTTCGCTTTCGGATAGTAAATCAATGTTGCCAGTGCTTTTTTGTCCTTTACACTCATTGTATTACCAAAAACATCTTCAATCTTGCTTCTCACGGCACCAGATCCATTCCTTAGAACATGAGAAAAAGCTTCATCTTCTCCATGTACATCCGTCAGAAAATGTTCTGTCCCCTTCGGAAGGTTCAAAATTGCCTGCAGATTAATAATCTCCGTAGATGCAGCTGCAATTGTCGGATAAAGATCCGACAACCTGTCTAAATAACGGTTTTCCATATTTTCCATATACAATCTCCTCCAGACCCAAATTCTTCCCTTTACCGGGATCTATTTACCGGATCTTGTTCCCGCCGGTTTACCGGCTATTATTCATCCAGTACTAAAACTGAATCACATCTCCCATGTCATACATGCCGGCTGGCTGTCCCGCAAGGAACTTTCCTGCCTCAACTGCACCTTTGGCAAATACGCTTCTTGAATATGCAGTATGTTTAAATTCAATCACTTCATCTGTTCCTGCAAAAATCACCTCATGTTCTCCTACGATTGTTCCTGCACGAACTGCTGAAATACCAATTTCCTTTGCGTCTCGCTTCTTTCTCACCTGACTTCTGTCATACACATACTCGTATTCATTTCCCATTGCTTCATTAATAGAGTCTGCCAATGCAAGTGCCGTTCCGCTTGGCGCATCCAGCTTCTGATTATGGTGTTTCTCAACAAGTTCAATATCATAGCCTGCCGGTGCAAGTACTTTGGCAGCATCTTTCAAAAGTTTCAGTAACAGGTTGATTCCCATTGACATATTTGCAGACTTAAGAACTGCAATCTTCTCAGAACACTCATCTACCTTCTTTAACTGTTCGTCTGAAAGCCCTGTTGTACAAAGAACAACCGGAAGACTCTTCTTCACACAGTAATCTAACAATTCATCCACTGCTCCCGCATTGGAAAAATCAATCACTACATCTACATCCACATCACACTGTGTAATCTCCTCAAATACCGGATAATCATTTGGAATTCCTGTGAACTTGTCGACGCCTGCCGCAATCACTGCATCTTCTTCATTCTTCACAATTTCTGTGATCATGCGTCCCATTTTTCCATTGCATCCGTGCATTAATATCTTAACCATCTGTATCTTCCTCCTGTATGAAACCTCAAGTATTCCATGATTTTTCAGAACTACTGTCTATCAGCATTACCTGTTTTTTCTTTCATTACACTCTTATTTTCCGAAATATCATATAAAAAAGAATATCACATTTGAGTTGTTATCTCAATATATGATATCCTTTTCACAAAGTTTTAAATAATGAAACAATCCACCCTTAGAATTCTTCCACACACTCCAGTTTACTGACGGAGACCTCATATGCGATTCTTGTCTCTGTTTGTGTCTCTGACAATTTCTTCACATACTCTCTGCTTTGGATTCTTCCGAATATTCTGACATGTTCCCCTACATCAAAGTTTGAAGCATATCTTGCATTTCTCCCCCAGCAGATACATGGAATATAATCAGATTTTCCATACGGTCTGTTCACTGCCAGCAGAATATCTGCAATTTCTCTTCCAAGAGGTGTTTTTCTGTAGACCGGACGCTTACACATATATCCTTCGAGAAGTATATGATTTGTTCTTGCTCCATCCGGTTCTTCCTCAATAAATTCTATTTCTCTCGCAAACACAGAAAGAACCAGTCTGTTTTTTGTCTCCTCATGACGATTATAGGATCTGAACTGACCAGACACCATTAAATATTCTCCACGGCAATCCTGTGTTACGTCAATGAGACGTTCTGATATCATGACCGGAATCCGGTCACAAGAGTTACTTAACCGCTTTACAAGAAGTTCTACCATATAGAAACCTTCTCCAAAGACCTCATGGCTGTATGTAAACTCTGATACCACCTCTCCAATAACTGTCACCTGGTTGTTTTCAATAATCTTATCTGACATAATTTATAATTCTCCCTTCCTCTGGCTGGTATTTTAAGTCATTACCTAATGTATGTCTTATTGTAATGAAATAGAACTATTTTTTACAGAAAAAGTATTCGACCTTTTTCGTACTTGAAATCGAATTCAAACTTTTTCTTGTAAATTTCATTTTTTGTGATAAAATAATGAAGTTATGTTACAGATAAATATTTTTTGTATAATAAGGAAGAGTGTTTAGATTATGAAAACAAAACGTGAAGATGTGAGAAATGTTGCAATTATCGCCCATGTTGACCATGGTAAGACAACTCTGGTTGACGAGCTTTTAAAACAGAGCGGTGTATTCCGTGAGAATCAGGAAGTAGAAGAACGTGTCATGGACTCTAATGACATTGAGCGTGAACGTGGAATTACAATCCTTTCTAAGAATACTGCCGTTCATTATAATGGTGTTAAGATCAATATCATTGACACACCTGGACATGCTGACTTCGGTGGAGAAGTAGAACGTGTTCTTAAGATGGTAAATGGTGTTGTACTTGTTGTTGATGCATTTGAAGGTGCTATGCCTCAGACAAAATTCGTTCTGAGAAAAGCACTTGAGCTGGAACTTCCTGTTATCGTATGTATCAATAAGATTGACCGTCCGGAAGCAAGACCGGATGACGTAATTGATGAGGTTCTTGAACTCTTTATCGATCTCGGCGCTTCAGATGAGCAGCTTGAGTGTCCTTTTGTATATGCTTCTGCAAAAGCTGGTGTTGCTGTCCTTGATCTCTCTGACGAGAAACAGGATATGAAACCACTGTTCGAGACAATCCTTGATTACATTCCTGCTCCGGAAGGTGATCCGGAAGCTCCGACCCAGATGCTGATCAGCACAATCGACTACAATGAATATGTTGGTCGTATCGGAGTTGGTAAAGTAGAAAACGGTACAATTTCCGTGAACCAGGATATGGTTGTTGTAAACCATCATGATCCTGACAAACAGCAGCGTGTAAAAATTGGTAAACTCTATGAATTCGACGGACTGAACCGTGTAGAAGTAAAAGAAGCTACAATCGGATCTATTGTTGCTGTATCAGGTATCGCAGATATTTCCATCGGAGATACTCTCTGCTCTCCTGAGAATCCGGAAGCCATTCCGTTCCAGAAGATTTCTGAGCCAACAATCTCCATGCAGTTTATCGTAAACGACAGCCCGTTTGCAGGACAGGAAGGTAAATTCGTTACATCCCGTCATCTGCGTGACCGTCTTTTCCGTGAGCTGAACACAGATGTCAGCCTTCGAGTAGAAGAGACAGAAAATGCAGACAGCTTCAAAGTATCCGGTCGTGGTGAGCTTCACCTTTCTGTTCTTATTGAAAACATGCGTCGTGAAGGATACGAGTTTGCAGTAAGTAAAGCTGAAGTTCTGTATCACACAGATGAAAATGGCAAAAAACTTGAGCCTATGGAACTTGCTTATATTGATGTTCCTGATGAGTTCACTGGAATTGTTATTGAAAAACTCGGTCAGAGAAAAGGTGAACTCCGCAATATGACTCCGTCAAATGGTGGATATACTCGTCTCGAATTCCTTATCCCGGCACGTGGACTGATCGGATACCGTGGTGAGTTCATGACGGATACAAAAGGAAATGGTATCATCAACACAAGCTTTGAAGGATATGCACCATACAAAGGAGATATCCAGTATCGTAAGCAGGGATCTCTGATCGCATTTGAGACTGGTGAATCCGTAACTTATGGTCTGTACAGTGCCCAGGAGCGTGGTACTCTCTTCATCGGAGCCGGTGAGAAAGTATATTCCGGTATGGTTATCGGACAGAATGGTAAAGCTGAAGATATCGAACTGAACGTATGTAAGACAAAACATCTTACTAACACACGTTCTTCCAGCGCAGATGAAGCACTTCGTCTGACACCTCCGCGTGTTCTCAGCCTCGAACAGGCACTTGACTTTATTGATACCGATGAACTTCTTGAAGTAACACCGGAAAATCTGCGTATCCGCAAAAAGATTCTGGATTCCAGAATGAGAAAACGCAGCACGATCAATAAATAATATTCGTGTTTGAAACTTATGCTCGCTGTTCAAAATAGTATTCATTAATTATCTGATAATTTTAAAATCGTCCTAAAGTTTTGAAAATTTTCATAATTTTAGGACGATTTATTGTATACAGAAAATCTTTTTCATGTTATAATGTAACCATGATACAGAAGTAATCTAATCATTCTTCTGTATAATTTGAACAAAGGAGTTGAGCAGCATGAAATTTATTATCAGCGGAAAAAACATCGAGGTAACACCGGGATTAAAGGATGCTATCGAACAGAAATTAGGAAAACTTGAAAGGTACTTCACTCCTGAAACAGAAATCAATGTAACGCTCAGTGTAGAAAAAGGACGTCAGAAAATTGAGGTAACAATCCCAGTGAAGGGAAATATTATCCGTTCTGAGCAGACAAGCAATGATATGTATGTTTCCATTGATCTTGTAGAAGAGATCATCGAACGCCAGCTTCGCAAATATAAGAACAAACTGGTTGCTCGTAATCAGGGACATCCTACATCATATGCTCCATCAGGTAACAGCTTCAGAAAAGAATTCTTTGATTCAGAAGAAGAGACAACAGAAGACGATGAAGTCCGTATCGTTCGTACAAAGAAGTTTGGTATTAAACCTATGTTTCCAGAAGATGCCTGTGTTCAGATGGAACTTCTCGGACATAACTTCTTCGTATTCTCCAATGCCGAGACTGATGAAGTCAATGTAGTATACAAAAGAAAAGATGGTTCATTTGGTCTGATCGAACCAGAATTCTCATAGAACATATCTATTCAGTATAAGTAGATTTATTGAATGTTATATGACACACACTTAAAGGAAAGGAATCCCTGCTAGATATTCCGGCAGGGGTTCCTTTCTATCTCACAAAACAACATCTTCTATGAGAATCATTCTTCATCAAAAATCTTAATTCCATCTTCTGTCCTTGCAAACCAACAGGTTGTCTCTTCATCCAGAACCGCCTGACCGTTTGTCCCTTCCATCAGTTCAGCCCGCAGGCTGCTCATCTCATCTGTCGGAACAAACACTGTCATTTCAACCTTATCTGTGTAAACGGGTTCTAGTTGATCCAGATTTCGATTTGCAATCAGATATTGGATTTTCCCCAAATCCGTATAATTCGTCTCAATTCCGAGTTTCACCCCATGAATCCTTGCAATGCTCTCACTGTTCTTCAATCCTTCGATCGTTGCTGCTGTATAAGCCCTGACCAGTCCACCTGTTCCAAGAAGCGTACCTCCAAAATATCTTGTAACAATTACAAGTACATTCGTCAATTCTCTCCCACGGATCACCTCCAGAATCGGCTTTCCTGCTGTCCCTGCCGGTTCCCCATCATCGCTCATTCTTTCTGCCGCCGGATTCCTTCCTATAATGTAAGCCCAGCAATGATGTCTCGCATCCCAGTACTGCTTTCTTGTCTGCTCTAAAATCTCCATGGCTTCTTCTTCTGATGTGACCGGATGCACTTCTGCAATAAATCTGGATTTCTTTTCAACAATTCCTCCATTTCCGCCCTTATATATTGTATGGTAGATTTCCATTTTTCAGTCTCCCATTCTTTTTTTATTTTTGCTATATTTGAAAATATTTCTTTATCTAATATACCATGCTTTTCTATATAAAACTGTATTTTTTCTTAAGATTTTCAGGAAAATTTGAACTTTTCAAATTTACCTTTATTTACATCGGTAAATTTGATATAATCATAGAAGTCAATAAAGGAGGATATTATACGTGAATTACGGAAAATCGAACCTTTCTAGAAGAAAAAAGCAAATTTCTTCTAAAAAGAAAAGGAAAAAGAAGCGAGTCGGCGTACGTTTTTTCAAAGCCCTCATTATTTGTTTTCTGCTTTTGATCGTCATTGGGGCAGCCGGAATTGGCATATATGTAAAAAAAGTGATTGACAATACACCAGAAGTCACAGCAAAGGACATTATGCCACAGGGCTATACAACGAATATTGTCGATTCCAATGGAACTTTGCTTGAGCAACTCAAAGACTCTGATTCTAACCGTGTTTACAAGAAATATGGCGAGATTTCACCATACATGGGAAAAGCTTTTGTTGCGATCGAGGACGAACGTTTCTTCAAGCATAATGGTATTGATATCCAGGGAATTATCCGTGCCGGTGTCAATGGTGTTGCACATGGCTTCCATTTCACAGAAGGAGCCAGCACATTAACCCAGCAGCTGATCAAAAATAATGTATTCCCTAATTTCATCAATGAGAGTAAGTATCAGCGAATTGAACGTAAAATCCAGGAACAGTACCTTGCACTAAAGATTGAAAAAGAGATGAGTAAGGAAGAGATTCTTGAAGCATACATGAACACAATCAATTTAGGTCAGGGATGCCTCGGAGTTCAGACAGCCGCACAGCGTTACTTTAATAAAGATGCAAAAGACCTGACTCTTTCTGAATGTGCAGTTATCGCAGCGATCACTCAGAGTCCGTCGAATCTGAATCCTGTCAGCAACCCGGAGAATAATGCAAAAAGACGGGAAAAAGTACTGAAAAACATGAAGGAACAAGGCTCTATCACAAAGGATGAATACGATGAGGCTATGGCTGATAATGTATATGACCGCATTTCCGAAACAGCGTCAAATACAACTGCATCCAAACCTTACACTTATTTCATCGATGCTGTCATAAATCAGGTTGTAGATGATCTTGTAACTGAGAAGAGTTATACAGAAACACAGGCATATAATCTGCTCTATAGCGGCGGCCTTACGATCAACGTTACACAGGATGCTGATATTCAGGCCATCTGTGATGACGAAGTTGCTAATGTAGGGGATTATCTCAATGGTGATACAGAATATGGGCTTGATTACGCACTTACTATCCACAGGGCAGATGGTTCTTCTGAGAACTACAGCAAAGAACAACTTGCTTCTTATATTCAGACTGCATGGGGATATGACACTCCTCTTCTCTACGGTTCTGAAGAAGCCGCACAGGAAGCAGTTGATGCATTTAAATCAACGCTCAATATCAATGAGGCTGACGGAGACACTGTTGATGAGAGAATTGAGCTCTCACCTCAGCCGCAGGCTTCTGTTGTTCTGATGGATCAGTATACCGGACAGGTGAAAGCCATCGTCGGTGGACGCGGCGAAAAGAAATCCAGTCTTTCTCTAAACCGTGCCACAGATTCTGCAAGACAGCCTGGATCCTGTTTCAAGATTCTTGCTGCTTATGCACCGGCACTTAACGAAGGAAAGATCACTCTTGCAACAACAATTGATGATGAAGAATATGAATATAAAAACGGACAGTCCGTAAACAACTGGGATAAAAAATATATCGGTCCGACACGTGTCCGTTATGGAATCGAACATTCTATGAACGTCCTTGCCGTTAAGACATTAACCGACTATGTTGGTGAAACGGAAAGTTATGATTATCTTCTTGATTTTGGATTTACAACACTGACTGAAGATGATAAATATTCACAGGCAAAAGCTCTTGGTGGTATCACAAACGGTGTATATAATATTGAGATGACAGCTGCCTATGCAGCAATTGCCAATGGAGGAACTTACACGAAGCCGATTCTTTACACACAGGTTCTGGATCATGAAGGAAATGTTCTTCTCGATAACACAACCCCTGAGACACATGAAGTCTTAAAAGACTCCACTGCTTATCTTCTGACAAGTGCAATGGAAGACGTTGTCAACGGTGCCGGTGGAACCGGTGGTTCTGCAAGATTAAGCAACATGCCTGTTGCCGCTAAAACAGGTACCAGCCAGGAAAGCCGTGACTTGTGGATTTCAGCATTTACGCCTTATTATACAGCGTCTGTATGGGGTGGATATGATGAGCATAAGACAATGGATCGATTAAGCCAGAACTGGCATCAGAAACTTTGGAGAAATATCATGGAGCGTATCCAGGATACAAAAGGACTTGAGTACAAGAACTTTGAAATTCCATCCTCTGTCGAAGAAAAGACTGTTTGTACTAAAACAGGACTCCTTGCCACAAGCGGTTGTCCTGCTATTACAGAGTATTTCTCAAAAGACAATGCTCCGACAAAGAGCTGCAGTGGTCATTATGTTGCCCCATCAAAAAATCCCAAGAAAGATGATTCTGAGAGTTCTGATGAGAACACACCTGCTACAGGTACCGATTCTTCCGGAACAACATCATCACCGGATTCTTCCTCTGGTGGAACAACAACCGAACCCGCTACCGGCGGAGACTCTGGTGGAACAACCGGAACAACTACAGGTGATACTTCCGGCAGCACTACTGGTAGCGACACTGGAAGCGGAAGTACCGCTGGAAGTACCGCTCAATAAGTAAATTATGCGCCGCAAGGCACACCTGAAAAGGAGAGGCTATACAAAACGCCTCTCCTTTTCGCATACTTATATAACTGATTGCTCTTGTCATCCTGTCCGTATCTCTCTGATACAGTTTTCTGCTATCTTGTTTTACGGTTAATATATCTTGCTTTATATTTGGAATATACAATCGTCTGATCTTTATATAAACTATAATATCCGGAAACCGCATAGCTAATTGATATCGCGATCAGATAATATGCTGCTCCTGAAAATCCAAACAGTTCGAATGAAATCAGCATTGCCGTAATCGGACAGTTCGTCACTCCGCAGAAAAGTGCAACCATGCCGGCTGCCGCTGCTAATTCCGGTGAAAATCCAAGTATTCCACCGGCAACACATCCAAATGTTGCACCAATACTGAATGCCGGTACAATCTCACCACCACGATATCCTGCCCGCATCGTAAGTGCTGTAAGTAACATTTTCCATAAAAAATCAAGTGGTCTTGCTTCACCGTTTTCAATAGCTCTTGCGATCAATCCGCTTCCTGCTCCCATATAATCTTTTGTATTCAGACATATTGTGATCAGAATGATCACTCCTGCTGCAACAGCAATTCTAATATACGGATTTTTCAGATACTTTGCATACAACTGCCCCACTGTTTTTAGCAAGATACAGAATAGAATACTTAAAATCCCACACCCCACTGCGATCAGTGCCATCTTAAGTCCTGTCTCCACAGTAAGTCCCGGGATAGAATGTACTGGAAATGTCTCCGGATCAATCCCCATTCCTGTTGCAAACTCTGCTGCAATGATAGCTGCGATCACACACGGAAGAAGTGCTGCGTAATACATTACCCCCACGCTCACAACTTCCATTGCAAAAACTGCTGCTGCCATCGGTGTTCCAAACACGGCTGCAAACGCTGCACTCATTCCACACATAATCATCACATGGTGATCAAATTCATCTAAATGAGCCAGTTTTCCAAGCCAATTTCCAATACTTCCACCAAACTGTATCGACGCACCTTCTCTTCCTGCCGAGCCGCCGGTAAGATGCGTCAATAATGTTGACACAAAAATCAATGGTGCTGACAGAAACGGAACATCATCCTTTGATTTAATTGTAGCAAGTACCTGATTCGTTCCTCCGTCCTGCCTTCCTATCTTCTCATACATAAATACAATCAGAACTCCTGCAACCGGCAAAAGCATAAAAATCCAATTATGTGTATCCCTGTATTCCGTTGCTGCCTTGATACATCCTGCAAATACTGCACTCGCACCGCCTACAACCAGACCTGTCAAAACAGAAAGCCCTATCCATTTCAGAAAATTTCCCGTGTTCTGTCGGATCCTTTCATAATAATACTTTATTACTATTTTTGTATCATGAGAATGTTTTCGTTTTCCCATCTCCGCATTTTCTGTATTTTCTTTTTCTTCCATTTACATTTCCCCTCTTGTATTTCTCTTTTATTCCGAACTCTGATTACTTTCTTATGTTCAGATAGAATACCTTGCCTTATTTATTATAAAATGATTTTCCTCACCATGCAACACAGAAAAAAGGATGGTTTTCTCACATTCGAACGTTTCTTGTTCGTTGTGTCAAACCATCCTCTAAATCAATTATTTTTACCTCTACCTTATCATTTCATTCTTTTTATACTGCTTCTTCTTTTGTATTCACACTCTTGGATTCTCTGTCCTCTTTGAATTTATCATAATATGCAAACATTCCTGCAAGGAGTGTTCCTGAAATAGAATGCCATGTACAAGATACTGCACAGATGATTGCTGACTCCGGTGTGGATGCAAACTGTGCTGTTGTTGTTGCAAGGTTTGTTGCAAGTCCTGCATTCTGCATACCTACCTCGATCGAGATTGTTCTCTTCTTCGCTGTATTCATTCCTGTGAGTTTACCAGCTCCGTATCCAAGCAGATATCCAAGTCCATTATGAAGAAATACTGCCACGAAGATTACAACACCGGACTCAAAGAATTTGCTTCCCTGAGAAGATACTACACCACCAACAACACATGCAAGTCCGAGCACTGCGATACCTGGCATGACTTTCTGAAGTTCTTTGAATGTTTTATTTTTTCCTAACAGATAGTTAAGTAAGAATCCTACTGCTACCGGGAAGATAACTGTTTCAATAATGGATACAAACATAGGTAGTCCTTTGATTGAAATATGTGTACCACTTGCCAGCAGTGAAACCATAAGTGGTGTCATAACTGGTGAGAGCAGTGTTGAAACTGTTGTCATTCCTACGGAAAATGCTACGTCTCCTCCACACAGATAAGACATAATATTGGATGACACACCACCCGGACAACATCCAACAAGGATCAGTCCCAAAGCGATTCCATCCGGAAGATTCAACGCCTTTGTCAGTGCAAATGCAAGAAATGGCATAATCAGATACTGGGCGATAGCTCCGATGCAGATATCAAACGGTCTCTGCGCCAAAATCTTAAAATCCTCTGTTGTTAATGTCAGCCCCATACTAAACATGATCACTCCGATAATAATAGACTGACAGGTAAATTTATTGGATACCGGATCGACAAACAAAGCGTTGTTAACCCATCCCATCATTGTCGGGACAAAGAATGTCACTACTGCAATGGCAATAACAACCACTGAAGTATAATCTGATAAAAATTTGCTGACTTTTTGTAATGCTTTCATTACAATACCTCCTTAGGATTCTTGTTCACCTAAAATTTGTATTCTTCTTGAGATATATTCAAAAAAAGTCCCTTTCCAGAACTCAATCTGAAAAGGGACGAATATAATCCGCGTTACCACCCTAATTCCGCAAAAATTAATTCTGCGACACTTCACATACCAACATATGCTATCCATATAACGGTGGATCCCGGCGAGGTTTACTTGCAACATGTTCATCTGCTTTCAGCCCGCTTCTTAGAGAGGATATCCCTACCCGGTTATTGTCTGTTCACACCAGCCACAGACTCTCTGAAAATAATGACGGATACGGTTTTGTTCTCATCAACGAATTTTGGTGAACTGTATTTTGTTTACTCTGACATTATAGTCCTCTGAAATCAGAAATCAAGAGTCTATTTTAATCTTTTTCTTGATTTATTTTAATCTTTTTGTCGTAAAAATTTATTTTCAAGGCTTAAATTCATCTGAAAAAATAAAAGAATCATTGGAAAAAATTATTGTTTTTCCTGTTGTTTCCTCGCACTTTTCATGCTACACTGTATATAAGAATCATCGGATTTTAACTTTTCATTGCTTTCTTTTGGAAGTGATGTTTTTTTTGTGATTTTATCTGTTTTCTTTCATTATTTTATCTGATAAAGGGGGATTAGGGAATGAGTAATGAAATAGCGAAAAGACGAAAGCGAACAATTGAAATGACTCAGGGATCTCTTTGGAAAAACATGTTTTTCTTCAGTGTTCCTCTTATATTTTCCCAGATTTTGGAAGTGATGTTCAACTTAAGTGATGTCGCTGTTGTCGGACATTTTGCAGATTACAAAGCACTTGGTTCTGTCGGCTCGACAACTACACTTGTCACACTGTTCACGGGACTTCTGATCGGGCTCGGAAGTGGTGTCAACGTTCAGGTTGCCAATAAACTCGGTGCCGGTGATAAGAAAGCTACAAAAGAAACCATTCACTCTGCACTCATTATCTGTGCAGCGGCAGGTATTTTTGTCTGTCTGATCTGTCTGCTTTTTGCAGGACCAATGCTTTCCATGATGAATACAAAGCCCGAACTGCTCGATCAGGCTGTTCTCTACATGAAAGTTTTTGCACTTGGCATGCCTGCCACGGCAGTTTATAATTTCGGCAACGGGGTCTTAAGCGCCCGTGGGGACACAAAGCGTCCGATGTATTACCTTGCATTTGCCGGAATACTTAATGTCCTATTGAATCTGATCTTTGTTATCGTATTCCATATGGCTGCTGTCGGAGTTGCTACTGCCAGTGCAATCGCACAGTACGTTTCAGGAGGATTGATCCTGATCCATCTGATGCGACGCGATAATGAATGTAAAGTTCGTCTGCGCAATCTGCGTTATCATAACATTTATGGAAAAGGAGTTCTTTATCTCGGTGTTCCATCCGGTCTTCAGAATGCGATTTTCGCGATTGCAAACCTTTTTGTTCAATCCGGAGTCAACTCCTTTGATGCGATCATGGTTTCCGGAAATGCTGCCGCTGCGAATGCAGACAATCTGATTTACAATGTTATGTTTGCCTTCTATGTGGCCTGTTCCAGTTTCATGAGCCAGAACTGGGGAGCCGGGAATAAAGAAAGAATGAAAAAATGCTATCTCGTAACACTTACTTATTCTTTCAGTGCAGGCCTGCTTCTCGGAGGAGCACTCTTCTTCTTTGGGCGCCCATTCTTGTCTCTGTTTGCCACAGAACCAGCCGTTATCGCAGCTGGTATGCATAGAATTAGGATTATGGGATTCTCCTATGCATTCAGCGCCTTTATGGACTGTGCGATTGCATCTTCCAGAGGAATCGGCAAGAGTATTGCTCCTACATTTATTGTTATCATGGGATCCTGTGTATTTCGTATTATATGGATCTATACGGTATTTGCTTACTTCCATACAATTCCATCTCTGTATCTGCTGTACATCTTCTCCTGGGGACTCACAGCGATTGCAGAAACCATATACTTTAAAGTTAGTTTCAAAAAAGTGCTTGCATAATAGATTTTCCAAAAAAAGAGGGGTTTTCACAGATATCCAACATCTGTAAAAATCTCCTCTTTTTTCTTTCTACTATTTATTCTGCACTTGTTATACTTTTATCAATCCTCAAGTACCAGCTTAGCTGCTCCGCAGATTCCTGCATCATTTCCAAGAGTAGCAAGCTTGAACTTCACATTCTTATTTGCAAAGAACGCTTTTTCCATAAATGGTTTTTCGATAAATGAAAGCAGAACTTCTCCTGCTTTGGACACTCCGCCACCAATTACAAATACAGCTGGATCCAGTACTGCTGCCATATCTGCCATTGCATGTCCTAAGTAATTTCCCATCTCTGTCGCAACTTCAATCGCAACTTCGTCTCCTTCTTTGACTGCATCAAAAACAGCTTTTGCTGAAAGATCTTCTTTTGTCAGGATTGTTGCACGTGTCTCATGCTCCATCTTCTTTCTTGCAAGACGAGAGATACCTGTTGCTGATGCATACTGCTCCAGACATCCGTGTCCGCCACATCCGCAAGTATCTGTCTCTTCCAGATTCACACACATATGACCAATCTCTCCACCTGCTCCGTTCTCTCCCGTCAAGATCTTTCCATTGATGATAATGCCACCACCAACACCTGTTCCAAGTGTGACCATGATCATATTACGGTAACCGACACCGCCGCCTTTCCACATCTCGCCAAGTGCTGCGACATTCGCATCATTTCCAAACTCTGCTGTCAATCCTGTCAGTTCTTCCAGCTCTTTCTTTGCATTCTTATATTTCCAGCCAAGATTCGCAGAACCGTTGACAATTCCATCTACAGTAACAGGAGCCGGCACACCGACACCGATTCCAAGAACCTGTTCTTTCTCAATGCCGTGCTGCTCTAACTTACCATTGATTGCTTCTGCAACATCCGGAAGAATCGCCGCACCTTCATTCTCAGTTCTTGTCACGATCTCCCATTTCTCTACAATAGCACCTGCCTCACTGAACAGACCAAGTTTAACCGTTGTTCCCCCGATATCAACACCAAAACAATATTTCATAAATCTATCTCCGTTTCTTTTTATATTTCACATGAGAATGCGGTACTCTGTAACATTTGTACCGCATCCTCTGTTTCTCTTTTGTTTTATTTTCTTCTCTTTGCCAGATTCTCCTGCACACGTTTGTACAATTCCTGTGCAGCGTTGTATCCCATCTGCTTCTGTCTGTGGTTAACTGCAGCAGATTCTACGATGATTGCCAGATTACGTCCCGGACGGATTGGAATCTTATGGCAGACAACTCGGTTGCCAAGGAACTCTGTATACTCCTCTTCCAGTCCAAGTCTGTCGTATTCTTTCTCTCTGCTCCAGTCTTCCAGCGTAATGACCAGATCGATATTCTGAGTTTCTCTTACGCTCTGTACACCAAACATAGACTTTACATCCACGATTCCGATACCACGCAGCTCGATAAAATGTCTTGTGATATCCGGTGCAGAACCAACTAATGTCTCATCACTGACTTTACGGATTTCAACCACATCATCCGTCACGAGACGATGTCCACGCTTGATCAATTCCAGCGCGGCCTCACTCTTACCGATTCCACTTTCTCCCATGATCAGAACTCCGACACCATATACGTCAACAAGCACTCCATGAATGGAAATGCACGGAGCAAGTTTTACATTAAGCCAACGGATCAGTTCTCCCATAAAGGAGGATGTCTTCTTACATGTACCGAATACCGGAATATCATTTTTCTGAGCAATCTCAATGAAGCTTTCATCCGGCTGAAGTTCATTGCTGAAAATAATACATGGTACTTTATGTTCCAGAAGTTTCTGATAAATCTCAACTCTTTTCTCTTCTGCCAAAGTCTCCAGATAGGCACACTCTACATTCCCTATAATCTGTACACGATTCAGATCAAAATGATCGAAAAATCCTGCCAGCTGAAGTGCCGGTCTGTTCACATCCGGAACAAGAACTTCACGTTCTGTGATATCCACTTCCGGAGTGAGATTTTTCAGATTCATCTTTTCAACGATATCGGTTAATTTCACACCACTCATCTTGTAATCTCCTTTTCCTGTATCTCTTTTCGTTTCAGACATGCTGCCTTGATAAGCTCAAGAGATATATGATATTTACTGCTCGCATAAATCCAACATTTCCCTACATGTCCCATCGCCTGTACATAAGTATATCATGATTTTCTTTTCGATAAAACCCTTAATCATGAAAGAATTGATAAACCGATTCTGCTGCCTTCTCATTCATTGACGGAAGCTGCGCCAGTTCTTCTACTGTTGCGCTCCGGATTGCATCCAGGCTCAGATAATGCCGCATCAATGCCTTTCTTCTGGCCGGACCGATTCCTTCAATATCATCCAAAACGGAATGTACCTGTCCTTTGCCACGTAGCTGCCTGTGGAACTCGATTGCAAACCGATGGGCTTCATCCTGAATTCTTGTGATCAGTTTAAATGCTTCTGAATTGCGGTCAATCGGGATTTCCACATTATTATAATATAATCCTCTTGTTCTATGATTGTCATCTTTCACCATACCACAGACCGGAATATTCAACTTCAACTCATCAAGCACCTGCAATGCAATATTTACCTGTCCACGGCCTCCATCCATCAGAATTAAATCCGGAAATGTTGTAAATTTCCCAGCTTCCGCATTCTCCTCACGTTCTTTTAATCCATGTGTAAAACGACGCGTAAGAACTTCTCGCATACTCGCATAATCATCCGGTCCTTTCACACTCTTGATTTTGAACTTCCTGTAGTCATTCCGCTTTGGTTTTCCTTTCTCATAGACAACCATAGAGCCTACCGATTCGAAACCATTTGTATTAGAAATATCATATGCTTCCATACGGACGATCTGTTCCAGTCCCAGTAAAGATGCTATCTCCTTCACTGCACCGATCGTGCGTCCTTCTTCCCTCTTTAGCCGCTCTTTATCTTTAGACAGAACCATCCTCGCATTCTCTTCCGCCAGTTCTACCAGCTTTTCTTTTGTACCTTTCTTCGGCACACGGATCGTTACTTTCTGCCCCTTCTTCGCGCTCAGCCAGGATTCAAGAAGTTCCTGCTCTTCGATTTCTTCCGGCAGCATCAGTTCACCCGGAAGAAAAGGGGTTCCTGCATAATACTGTTTGATAAAACTGTTAAGAATTTCCGATTTTTTATCCTCTTCGCTGATTCTCAGATAGAAATGGTCTCTCCCGATCAATCTTCCGCCACGGATAAAAAAGACCTGTACAACTGCATCTTCGTCCTGGCATGCAACTGCCATGACATCTCTGTCTTCCCCACTGGAATCTGTAATCTTCTGTTTCTGAGCCACCTTTTTTACACTATTTAATAACTCTCTATATTCGATTGCTTTCTCAAATTCCAGTGCCTCCGAAGCGGCCATCATCTTATCTTCCAGATCTTTTAAAATCATATCAAAATTTCCATTTAGAAAACGGATCACCTCATCAATGGATTTCCGGTATTCTTCCTGGGAAATGTATCCCTGGCACGGTGCCTCACACTGCTTGATATGATAATTCAGACACGGACGCTCTTTTCCAATGTCTTTTGGAAGTGAACGATTACAGCTTCTTATATGATACAGCTTATGGATCAGATCAATTGTGTCACGCACCGCCTGTGAGCTTGTATAAGGACCGAAATAACGTGCCTTATCTTTTTTCATCTGACGTGCCAGCATAATACGAGGGTATTCCTCTCCTGTTGTCACCTTGATGAACGGATAGGCCTTGTCATCCATAAGCATCGTATTATATTTGGGCCGATGTTCCTTGATCAGATTACATTCCAGAACAAGCGCCTCCAGTTCCGAATCTGTCACAATATATTCAAAGCGGCGGATATGTGTTACCATCTGTTCGATCTTAACCCCTTTATTCCTGCTGCTTTGAAAATACTGCCGCACACGGTTTTTCAGGCTGATTGCTTTTCCGACATAGATAATCTGATCCGTCTCATCATGCATCAGATAGACTCCCGGCCTTCCCGGAAGCTTTTTCAATTCTTCCTGTATATTAAAATTATAATTTTCCATAGATCTTATTTCTTGCCTCTGCTACAGACCAGCTATGTTCTTCTGCAATTTTGGAAACATCATCATACTCGAGTTTTTCTTTCACCACTCCATATCCTGATGCTCTCTTCACATGAACGGTTCCATATTCTGTCTGCACTTCGTCTATTTTCCGCTTAAGTCCATATCTTCTACAAAAATACTCTCTGACACCAAGTGTTGAAGTGTGTTTGAATATCAGCTGTAGAAAATACTCTTTCTGCTCTGCCCTGCACATACATGTAAGCAGAATCCCCGGCCGGTTTTTCTTCATCTGAATGGAGGATGTGTAAACATCCAATGCGCCTTCTTTGATCAGAAGCTCTGTTGCATACCCGATTTCCTCCGAAGTCATATCATCCAGATTACAGCACAGTTCCAAAATTTCTTCTTCTACCTTGTCTTGCGTTTCTCCAAGAATCGCACGCACACAGTTCAGTCTTTCATACTCTCTTTTTCCAAAACCATAACCGATTTCTTCCATCTGCAGAACCGGCATCTGTTCATACTTTTTAACAAAATGCTTCAAAAGTGCGGCTCCTGTCGGTGTACAGAATTCTCCTTCCAGGTCTCCTGCATACATTGGAATTTCTTTCATCAGATACGCTGTTGCCGGTGCTGGCACCGGAAGGATTCCATGTGCACATTTCACATGACCATATCCGACACGAACCGGTGATGCAAGAATCTGATCCACCTGAAGTTCATTCAGCAAATAGCAGACAGCCACAACATCAGCCACTGCATCCATCGTCCCAACCTCATGGAAATGGATTTCATCCATGCGCTGACCATGCGCCTTTCCTTCCGCCTTTGCAATCAATTTATAGACTGCAACTGCGTCCTGTTTTACCTGATCTTCAATTTCTAACCGATTGATCAGACGAACGATCTGGGACATTGAATGATGTCCGTGTTCCTGTGTATGCTTCTCTGTTTCTTCTGATTTATGTCCGATCTGCTCTTCCGTCTGCGTATGAGGATTCTCTTCTTCCTGTCCTTTCACAAACACGCGGACCTGATATCCTCTGATTCCGCCTCTTGTACACGCCACCAACTGATATTTTACCCCCGGGATTTTCAGATCATTCAACTTTTTCACCTGTTTTACAGGTTCTGAAAACACCTGCAATAATGAAGCCGTCAGCATATCCCCTGCTGCTCCCATCCCACAGTCTAAATATAATGTCCTCATTCCTTCGTTCTCCTCTCTATGTGATTGATCCGGCTTGCAAGAAATCCCGCGCCAAATCCATTATCGATATTTACAACACTCACTCCGCTTGCACAAGAATTCAACATAGAAAGAAGCGCTGATACGCCACCGAAAGATGCTCCATATCCAACACTTGTCGGAACTGCGATCACCGGGCAATCCACCAGTCCTCCAATCACACTGGCGAGTGCTCCTTCCATTCCGGCTACAGCAATAATGACACGAGCTTCCATTAATTCGTCGAGATGTCCAAGCAGACGATGTACTCCTGCGACGCCTACATCATATAAACGGATCACTTCATTTCCAAGTGTCTCTGCTGTTCTTGCAGCCTCTTCTGCAACAGGAATATCGCTTGTTCCGCCTGTTGCCACAACTATTTTCCCGTCTCCATCCTTTATTGGAGCTTCGCCTATAAACCCAATCCGGCTGACTTCATCATATTGAAGTTCCAGGCGTTCTCCCACGTAAATTGCTGACTCCTTATTCATTCTTGTGATCAGGACTGCTTTCTGTCCCTTTTCCTTCATTGCTTCTGCAATCCGGAAAATCTGTTCCGGTGTCTTTCCTTCTCCATAAATCACTTCTGCCACACCCTGGCGCATGGCTCTGTGATGGTCAATCTTGGCAAAACCAAGATCTTCAAAAGGCTCTTCTTTTAACTTCAAAGCTGCCTGTTCTACATCCATTGTTCCGGATGCTACCTGTCTTAAAAGATCTATCATTTCCTTTTGTTCCATCTTTTTCGCCTCATTCTAATTCTTCTTATCCAGGGTTTCATTCATACTTCCCATTCTGTACCCTGTTAGATCCATTGTAACATAAGTGAATCCGAACTGCTTAAATTGTTTTACAATATCCTCACGGACTTCTTCCTGAAGCAACTTCAAAAACTCTTCCGGCAGTACTTCGATCCTCGCCATCCTTCCATGCATACGGACACGAAATTGCCGGAAGCCATGTTCAAGCAATAACTGTTCTGCGTTTTCCACCATGATTAACTTCTCTTTGCTGATTATTTCTCCGTATACAAATCTTGAAGCCAGACAGGCAAAAGATGGCTTTTCCCAGGTTGAAAGTCCCATCTCTTTTGACAATTCACGAATCTCCGCTTTTGTAAGTCCTGCTTCGCGCAGTGGACTTTTTACTCCTAATTCCGCCACAGCCTGAAGCCCCGGTCTGTAGTCGCCAAGATCATCCATATTAGAACCTTCTGCAACATAAGCAATTTCATTTTTCTCTGCAATTGCTCCAATCTTTTCAAACAGTGCATGCTTGCATAAATAACATCTGTTCGGTGGGTTCTGAGAAAATCCTTCAATCTTCATTTCATCCACCTGACAGACCTTATGACGGATATCTTCTTTTTTGCAAAATGCAATTGCCTCATTTAGTTCTCTCTTTGGAAAGGAACCGGATTGTACTGTGATCGCCATCACATTATCTCCCAATATCTCATGTGCCACCTTTAATAAAAATGTAGAATCAACTCCACTGGAAAATGCAATCGCAACACTGTCCAGTTCTTTTATGTACTCTTTTAAATGTACTAATTTATTATGTAATTCATCCTGCATCTTTTTCCTCCTGTCTTGTTACTGTTCACACGATGTGCGACCAGCAACGCATCTCGCCATTTTAAATCGCCTTTGGCGATGGGGCGAGATGCATTCAAGTCAAAACACGCATCCTCCGTGTCAATCAGCGGAGTGATTGACACGGGAATGAACAGTAACCCTGTCTTTACCTTCTTGCTGTTCTGATTTTTTCTATCAATCGTAATTCTTTTCATACAAAAAATGCACCTAATTACAATTCCATAAATCCTCGTAATCAAGTGCATTTATTATACTATGTAAAGTCCGGTTCAGGTCAAGTTAATTTGTATTGCTTCATTAATTCTATTTCATGATATCTCATGGTTTATAGTTCCATCATTCCGGACATAATGCATCCTCCGGAAGCACCATTTTGTTTCAATTCTTCCCACTGTTTTTCATCAAACTTGATTCCACCAATCGCATATACCGGAACATTCACAGTACTGCAGACATCTTTTAAGAATCCAAGCCCTCTCGGTGCCAGGCCTTTCTTGCAATCTGTAACATAAATATGTCCTGCTGTCATGTAAGACACACCAAGTCTTTCTGCTTCCTTTGCATCTTCCACTGAATGAACGGAAGTACCGATTCTTTGAAATTGTTCTTTCACACCTTCCGGAAGTTTCCTTAATTCCGGCAATGGCAGATGTACAGATGTACATTCCAATTCCAATGCTGTTTTCCAGAACTTATGTAAAATACACGGAATCTCATACTTCTTGCAAACAGACAGAACTTCTTCTGACAGAATACGATATTCCTCTTCTGACAGATCTTTTTCACGCAAAATAATTGCCTGCGGTTTCATCTGACAAACCCGTTCAATCTGCTCCAAAAATGGTCTTTCGCACAGTTTTCTATTACTGACAGCTATAATTTTCAAATCCATCTCCGATAAATAGTGTTTCATCTTACACATAAATGTAATCACTCATAACCGGCTGGAGATTATTTTTCAATAATGCATCATAAACCTCATCTACCGAACGTTCATCTGAAATCTCAAACTGGTCATCGCCCTTATCCTCGATATCATCCACATGGCTTCCAATTCCTGTACTTACCCCTGCTGAAATCTTAGTTGCTGCGATATTTACAAGATTATCTCTGACACGCGCACACTCTCTTGTTGAAACTGTAATGCTTGCAAATGGCATAAACAGACGATATGCACAGACAACCTGCAGAAGCTGTGGTTCATGAACATCCATCGGATTGATTCTGTCATTATTGATGATCGGGCGAAGTCTTGGGCAGGAAAATGCGATTTCTGCATGTGGATATTTTCTCTGTAACAGATATGCGTGATATCCTGTTGCAAAAGCATCTTTTCTAAAATCATCCAGTCCTAAAAGCGCACCGAATCCGACTCCTCGCATACCACCTTTCACTGCTCTCTCCTGTGCATTGACACGGTATGGGAAGATTCTTTTATGTCCTGCCAGATGAAGCGTCTCGTACTTATCTGAATTATATGTTTCCTGGAATACTGTCACATAGTCAGCTCCACATTCATGCAGATACGCATACTCATCTGAATTGACCGGATAGATTTCCAGACCGATCACTTTGAAATACTTTCTTGCAATCTTGCATGCCTCTCCAATATACTCTACTGTAGATTTGTTGCGGCTTTCCCCTGTCAGAATCAGGATTTCCTGTAATCCTGTCTCTGCGATTGCTGCCATTTCTTTCTCAATCTCCTCTGCATTCAGCTGTGCGCGGTTAATCTTGTTATGACAGTTAAATCCACAATAAATACAATAGTTTTCACAATAGTTTGCTATATAGATTGGTGTAAACATATACACACTGTTTCCAAAATGTTTTCTTGTCTCCTTCTGAGCTGCCTGGGCAATCTCTTCCAAAAACGGAAGGGCTGCCGGTGATAACAATGCTTTAAAATCTTCCGGAGTACGTTCGGAATGTGCAAGTGCATTTTTCACATCTGCTGCGGTATATTTGCTATAATCATAGGCTTCCATTGCCTCGATCACCTGATCCATGATTTCTGATCCGATATCCTCCATTCCCGGAAGATAAGTCATATGATCGATTCTGTTTTTCTTCTGATCTTCCAGAATTTCTTCACTTAAAATACTTTCATTAACATGTGTATCATTCATCTCAACTGCCTCCTAGTCTTCCAGAAATCCTGTCAATGGTGAAGATGCACTTGCACCTCGTTCAATTGTTCTTCCAAGACCTGAAAGATAAGCACTTCTTCCTGCTTCAATTGCTTTCTTGAATGCCTCAGCCATCTCCTCGACATTTCCTGCTGTTGCGATTGCTGTATTCGCCATAACAGCTGTCGCTCCCATTTCCATTGCCTCGCATGCCTGAGATGGACGTCCGATTCCTGCATCTACAATAATCGGCAGATCAATCTCATCAATCAAAATCTGGATGAAGTCTTTTGTACAAAGTCCTTTGTTAGAACCAATCGGTGCCCCAAGTGGCATTACACAGGCAGCCCCTGCATTCACCAGATCTCTTGCCGCATTCAGATCCGGATACATATATGGCATAACTACAAAGCCTTCTTTTGCAAGAATTTCTGTTGCCTTGATTGTCTCATAGTTGTCAGGAAGAAGATATTTGGAATCTCTGACAACTTCGATTTTTACAAAGTTACCACAACCAACTTCTCTGGAAAGTCTTGCAATACGAACTGCTTCCTCTGCATTTCTTGCTCCTGATGTATTCGGAAGAAGTGTTACATTTTCCGGAATATAATCCAAAATATTCGCAAGTCCTCCTTCATTTGCACGACGAAGCGCAAGTGTAATGATCTGCGCTCCTGCTTTTTCTACACATGCTTTCACAAGATCAAGCGAAAATTTTCCTGATCCCAGAATAAAACGTGAACTAAATTCTTTTCCTCCAAGTGTAAATGTATCTTTCTGATTCATAACTTAAATCCTTCTTTCTTTTTTATTCATTAGATGCCCTTTTATACATCTTCTTCTCCAAGAAGCAAACGCGTGATCATATTTGCTTCATGCCCTGCACAGATTGCAACTCTTGGAGCCATCAATCCATTTCCATAAGTCGGCTCTGTCACGCGGTCTCCACACAAATAAAAATTCTTTATCATTTTCTTTGTGATTATCGTATTACTGCTTTCATAGCCTGCCATTCCGGTTGCAGACACAAGTTTCTTCTCTGGGAAATGCTCCAGAATTCCATTTACAAGCATTGCTTTTGCCTCCGGATTATCAAATGCTTCACAGACAATCTGTGCATCTGCAAACAGCTCTTTCAGATTTGCTTCCGTCACCTTCACACAATCCGTACGGATATCCAGATATGGATTGATCTTTAAAAGCAGTGACTTTAGCGCATCGGTCTTATACATTCCGATATGCTCCATGAAATACTGCTGCCGATTCAAATTGGTAATATCCACCACATCAAAATCAATCAGATGCAGATGCCCTACTCCAATTCGTGCAAGTGAATACGCTACATTAGAACCTAGTCCACCAAGTCCGGCAATCGTCACCTGACCGACTGATAAAAGCTTCTGTTTTTCCGGCGAATGGCGTTCATTCAGCGCTGTTTCGATTTCTTCTTTGCTTAATATTCTTTCTGATGCCATCTGATATCAGCCTCCTCCTACAAATGTCACAACCTCCAGACGGTCACCGTCTTTGAGCATTGTCTCTGAATAGCTGTATTTCGGAAGAATTTCTTCATTCATTTCAACTGCGATTCTATTAATCTGGTAATTGTTCTGCTCCAGATAATCCGCAACACTCATTTCAGATGTCAGCTGGATCTGCTTTCCATTTACTGTAATCATAACTACTCCTTTCCGGATAATTGAAAAAAGAGTTCATGAAAGAAATGTACCCGTGGTGGTGCACCCCTTCATGAACTCTCGCTCAATCTCAACTTACTCCAATCTTCAATTTTTCCTGATTAGTAACAAAGAATGTGCCTTGGCACATTCTTGCGCCTGCGGCGGTCGCTTGCGACATCTACATTGTACGTCGCAGTGTGCATCCTTAGCGGAGCGTTTTATATATCAGGAAAACACTTTCCTAATATATAAAAAGAGAGATACCAACAAATGTATCTCTCTAAAGTACTGCTTTATACATTCCTACGTTGGCATTATCCAAATCAGGTTATGGGTCGAAGTTCTCAACTTCCTCTCAGCCTGGTACACAAGCTCCCCGTGTTTTCTTCACATGATTAGTATAAAAGCTTGTCTGATAGATGTCAACCGTTTTTTCTCCATCTGACACAAGATCTTTTCCGTTACTGTTCACACAATGTGCGACCAGCAACGCATCTCGCCATTTTAAATCGCCTTTGGCGATGGGGCGAGATGCATTCAAGCCAAAACATGCATCCTCCGTGTTAATCAGCGGAGTGATTGACACGGGAGTGAACAGTAACTCTTTTCCCACAATGTGCCAGTCCAACATAACACACTTCTCCGGTCATTTCTGCGTCATATTGTTTTTCCTTTATCTGTTCCAGTGCCTTTTCTGCAAGCTTTTCTAAATCGTCTTTTTCATCTTTGGTATACTTGAATTCCAAAATTAAATTTGGATATCTGTCATGTTTTGCATAAAGACAGATATCACTTCTGCCTTCTCCGGTTTCCCGATTGCTTTTGATATCATAATCCTTTCTAAGAAATGCACACATTCCAAGCGTCATCATATGGTAACTATTCTCATCTTTCAAATCATGATAAGATGGCAATTCCAAAAGAACTCTCTGATACTCTTCTGCAAAACGTTCCATATCCTTTCTTTTAAGAGCATTTAACATCTTTTCCATATGTCTCTCATCGATTTTCAGATGACATGCTGTTAATTCTTTGAACACTTTCCATACTTCCAAGTTAGGAACCCGGAGCCGGTAATAGTCCTCTTCGATTTCTTTTGTAATTGTTACAATCCCGGCATTTACAAGAAGTCCCCATAGATTTGCTTCGTCCATTTTTTCATAATAAGCCATTGAAAAATCTACTGTCACTTCTACTTCGCCTTCTGTGATCAAGGCCTCATATTCTTTTTCAAAAGACCTTCCCTGTACTTCAAGCGCATTACGTAAAATACTATTTTCGCTTGTATTAACCCAATAAGAATCCATCCTTCTTCTTGCCGCATAACACGATATTGACCATGGATTATATACATCTGTACTGCCAAAGTGATATCCATCATACATCTTTTTCAGCTCATCCGAAAATTCTGCTTTACAATAAGTAAGCAACTCTTTTACTTCTTGCTCTGTAAATCCAAAACAGTCATCATAATCTTCGTCCTGCACTGTACAGACAACTAAATTATTGAGACCCGAAAATATATTTTCCTTCGCAATTCTCTGAATCCCTGTCAGAATTGCCTTTTGAAGATAATCGTTGCCTTTCAGGGACGTTGCCAGAAAACAATTCAACATGGCTCTTACTTCATCATAATATCCTTCTGAATTTGCAGACATAAACGGAGTATCATATTCATCTAACAGCAAAAATACTTTTTCTCCATAATACGTACTCAGTGCCTGACAAAGAACAGCAATTGAACGAATTACATGATTTTCTATTTCTTTTCCGATGCTTTCCTGACATAAACTATTATAAATCATATTGAATTCTTTCACCTGGAATTCTGACAGTCTTCCATCATTAACCATCTGATAAAAGCGCTCATACTCCGCACGTACAGTATCTTTCAATGCATAACACAAAGATTCTGCATCCCCCGCTTTCACGTTAAGGAAAGACAAAAATACAACAGGATATCGATTGAGCTCCTTGTAGTGGACAGATTTTGTAATCTTTGTTCCACAAAATAAATCGGAGGAATCTTTTGTGCAGTCAAGAAATTCTGCCAACATTGACATATTAAGTGTCTTACCGAACCTTCTCGGTCTTGTAATTAATGTAATCTGATACCAGGATTCTAAAAACTGTTCAATAAACTGTGTTTTATCCACATAATAGGCTTGTTTTTCACGCAAATCGCGAAAGTCCTGTACACCTATTGCAAGTTTAGGTTTTTCCTCTTGTATGCCAGACACATTGTACAGAATGCTGTCTTCCTTTATCACGTCACAACTTGCAACATAAGTTGGTTTTCTTCCAAATAATTCATCTAAGGAACAGGCTAACACCTCACTTATTCGTCCCAGTACTTCAAAGTCCGGTGTCCGGTTTCCATTCTCATAATTGGTATAAGTCGATCTGGAAATTCCCAGCTTTTCTGCCATCTGTGCCTGAGTGTAGCCTCTGAATTTACGTAATTTCGTCAAATACTCGTTAAATTTTGTTTTCATAGAATCACCGCTTTTTTTCTTTTAGTATACGCTTTTATGTTTCATTTTGCAACATTCTTTTTTATTTATACAAAAAAGGACAGAAAGGTTTCGCTTTGTTAACCTTTCTGTCCTTTTTAAATAGTCGCTATCTTATTTTCCTTACAGCATAGCTCCGAAATCTGTTACGATTGCCTGTCCTGTAATTGCCTTTGATTCATCACTTGCAAAGAACAGGATTACATTTCATCCAAACAAATTCATAGCCTTTCAAAACTGGATCTTTCACTTCTACAATTTCACCATTCACCAGATTTCTGAAAATGCTTTTTTCCTGCATCCACGCAGTCTGTTCACTTTCGCTGAAATTAAACAGTGCAATAAATCGTTCTCCCTTATACTCTCTGAGGATTCCTAAAATACTGTCATTGTGAACATCATAAGTATATACTTCTGCTTCCTGGGAAAAGACATTTTCCTGTCTTCGGATCTGTTCCAATCGTTTCAACATCTGGAACAATTGTCCCTGTACAGTAGAAAGATCTTTTCTCTTATCCGCGAGTTCCCACAGGAATGCTCCTCTGTGGAGATAACGTGAATCAGATGCTTTTTCAGCATCATCTTTATAACTATAATCATTTACCTGTCCTAACTCATCACCACTGTAAAGCATCGGAATTCCCGACTGTGTCAACATGTAAGCGTGGAGCATGAGATCTTCTTGAATTGCCGTCTGCATTTTTTCTGCATTTCCTTCAAATCCCGCTGCTTCAATTCCGCACATGGATGCTGTTGTTCCACAAAATCGTGCATCTTGAGTTACAGGATCATCGTTATATAACTCTCCACGGCTGATGCTGTCTGCTATCTTTCCGGTGAAATAATCATTCAGATAACGCTTATGAGAAGGCTCTTCCATTCCCCATTGTTTCATTATATCAAAATCAAGCCCCCACCCGATATCATCGTGACAACGAAGGTAATTCAAAAATGTATATTGCTTTGGCAGACGGCTAACTATATCCATCTGTTTCTTCAAAAGCCGGATGTCTCTTGTCGCAATACTATTCCAGGTCGTCGCCATTGTTGTCACATTATAGAGCATATGACATTCCGGTTTTTCAACTGTACCAAAGTACGGCACCACCTTTTCCGGCTCCATAACCACTTCGCCAAGAAGTATCACGCTCGGACAGACAATTTCTGCAATCATACGCATCATTCTGACAATCGTATGTACTTCTTTCAGATTCCTGCAGCTTGTTCCTAACTCCTTCCAGATGTAAGGAACTGCATCGATACGGATAATATCCATTCCCTGATTCGCAAGAAAAAGAAAGTTATACATCATTTCATTAAATACTCTTGGATTACGGTAATTTAAATCCCACTGATATGGATAAAACGTCGTAAGCACATAATGCCCGATTTCCGGAAGCCATGTGAAATTTCCCGGTGCAGTTGTAGGAAATACCTGTGGAACAGTTTCTTCGTATCTCGCCGGAATATCACCGTTATCATAGAAGAAATAACGGCTCATGTATTCTCCTTCGCCTGCTCGTGCACGTTTTGCCCACTCATGTTCCTCAGAAGTATGATTCATCACGAAATCCATGCATACATTCATACCATTTTCATGACATTTTTCTGTCAATCTGGCAAGATCTTTCATTGTACCGAGATCCGGTCTTACTTTCCGAAAATCTGCCACGGCATATCCGCCGTCTGATTTTCCTTTCGGAGTATCCAGAAAAGGCATAAGATGAAGACAATTTACATTACACTCTTTCAGATAAGCTAACTTTTTTTCTACACCCTTCAGATTACCGGCAAAGTTGTCAATGTACAACATCATGCCAAGCATTTCTTTTTCCTTAAACCAGTCAGGATTCTTTTCTTTCTTAATATCTCTTTTTTTCAACTCTGTGCTACGCTTCAAGTAGTAATCATGCATCTGCTCACAAAGTTCTGCATACATTGCATCATTTCCATACAACTCCATATAAAGCCAGCGCAGTTCATCCTGATGTTTTTCCATGCGCTGTGCAAAGATTTTTTCTGTATTATTCACTTTCCTCACCATTTTCTGTTCCATCGTCAACCAATTTATTTTACTCTTTCACAAAACAATACTGATATGCCTGATATTCGCCCGGCTCTATCGGAAGCGGCATGCCGCCATACATAAGTGCAGCTCCGGTGTATCTTTTTCCACTCTTTTCTTCTCGATATACAGCTGTTTCTTCAAGCCCTTGAAGTTTTACATAATTTACTGTCATATTTCCATGAATCACCTGCATAACTATATTTAAAAGAACTTTACTTTGTTCTTTCTCATCTGTATGCACAAACTCCCATGCGCAGATTTCTTCTGTTGTCGGATTTGAGAGACGATAGTACAATCCGTTCTGAATAATCGGCGCATATCTCTTATATTCTGCGATTTGCTCTCTGATCTCCTGCTTTTCTTCTTCAGAAAGTTTCATAAGATTCAGCTCATACCCAAAAGTTCCGGACATTGCAACAACACCTCTTGTATGAAGTGGGGTCTTTCTTCCCGTCTGATGATTCGGCACTGCTGACACGTGAGAACCTACTACTGATACCGGATAACCAAAGGATGTTCCATACTGGATCCGTAATCTGTCAATTGCATCCGTATTATCACTACACCAGATCTGCGGAGTGTAATACATCATACCGGCATCAAATCTTCCACCTCCACCGCTGCAGCCTTCGATCAGCAGATTCGGATATCTCTGCACAAGACGTTCCAGAAAATCATATAGTCCCAATACATAATCATGTAACACTCTTCCCTGATCTCTTGTTACAGAAGAATAAACATCCATCAGGCTTCGGTTCATATCCCATTTTACATATTCGATATTACCCTGATCCAACACCTTGCAAATCTGATCATAAATTTCATCTACAACTTCTTTTCTTGAAAAATCCAATACAAGCTGATTTCTGCTTCTGACCGGATTTCTGCCCGGAACCGTCAATGCCCAGTCCGGGTGTTTCCGATAAAGATCACTGTCTTCTGAAACCATTTCCGGCTCGATCCAGATACCAAACTTCACGCCCAGATCATTAATTCTCTTGATCAGATTTCCAAGTGTGCCACCAAGTTTCTTCTCATTCACAAACCAGTCACCCAGTCCGCTGTTATCGTCATCACGTTTTCCAAACCAGCCGTCATCCATAACAAGCATGTCAATATTGACTTCCTTCGCCGCTTTGGCAAGCTCATAGATCGTATCTCCGGTAAAATCGAAATAAGCTGCTTCCCAGCTATTGATCAAGATTGGACGAATTTCTTCTTTATATTTGCCTCTGCAGATATGTTGTCTGATACAATGATGCAGATTCTGAGACAAACGATTCATTCCTTCTGAGGAATAGGATAAAATCACTTCCGGAGCCTGGAACATTTCTCCTGCTTCCAACGGATAGCGAAAAGCTTCTTCCTGAAGTCCTAGCATCATTCTTGTCTGGTTTAACTGATCTTTCAACACTTCTCCCTGGAAACATCCACTGTATACAAAGGACATTGCATAACAATTTCCTTTGTCTTCTGTCGTTTCTTTTTCTGCAAGGATCATCATCGGATTGTACTGATGACTGGAGGTTCCTCTGACACTTCCGATTTTCTGTGTTCCATGCACAACCGGAACTCTCTGAACATTTCGCTCCATCGCATGTCTACCATAAAATGTTAGAAGCTCATAATCTCCGTAAAGGAAATCCAGACTTGCTGACTCAATTTTGTTTAAATAGATTTTGCCACTGCTTTCATTTTTCACACACACACTTCTTGTAATAATATCCTGTGCGGGAAGCACTCCATAAAGAAGCACCACCTTAACTCCCGTCACCGGATCTTCCATTAAGATTTCCAGTGTCTGTGCTTCCTCCTCACTTGCATAAACTGCCGGAAGTCCTTCTAGATTATATTTTCCATCAAGGATTACATGACTCTTGTAACGAAGGTCGCAGCTCATACTTCCATCTGCATTTTCTACTGCAAATGCTGTACTTCTGAAATCTCCGTTCCCGTAACAAGGAAATTCCTGTGGAAGTGTATCCATTGAATACGTACGATCTTCTCCTGCATCATATGGATTTCCCGAAAATCCCCTGTCATAATATGTCAGAAGATAGTCCATACATCCATCGGTTTTCTTCCCGTAATATAGATGTAACAAAAATCCATAGCGATCCACCTGCATCTGATATGTTGTATTTTTTGTCTGTAAAGTAAATGTTCTGTCTTTCTCGCAATATATAATTCCCATATCTAAATACTCCTGTTTTCCATTTTAGCGAAGCAAGATCTGCATTACTGTCTGTTCTCGCTTCGCTATCTTTTACTTTTTATTATTTCACTGCTCCATTAACAACTCCGTTGAGGATATGCTTCTGACAGATCAGATAGAAGATCAGAATCGGAAGCAATGCCAACAGATAGGAGGCAAATGCCAGATTATAATTTGTTCCAAACTGTGTCTGGAAGTTTAACTGTGCCAGTGGAAGTGTATTTCCGCTTCCTGAACCGGACATGATGACGAGTGGTGTCATTACATCGTTCCATGTACCAAGTGCTGTCAGAACTGCAACTGTCGCATGCATTGGTTTCATGATTGGGAAAACAATCTTCCAATATGTTTTCCATGTACTCGCACCATCCACGCAGGCTGCTTCTTCCAATGCCAACGGGATATTTGTCAAATATCCGGAGTAAAGCAGTACATTCATCGGCATATAAAATACAACGTACAGAATAATAACTCCTGCTCTGTTTGCCAGTCCCATCTGCGCCGTCTGTTTTACAACAGGCATCATCAGAATTGCAAATGGCACAAACATTCCGCTGACAACATAGAAATAAATGAATTTGTAAAATTTACTCTTCTTATTTCTTCCGATTGCATACCCCAACAGTGAATGAATCAGAATTGAAAGGATAACTGTTACAAGTGTAATAAATACACTGTTTCCGAGAGAATGCCAGAAATCTGTCACTCTCATTGCCTCAGCAAAATTATCAAGGCTCAAATGACTTGGCAAAGAAAGGATTCCGCTGATACTATTCGTCATCTCAGAAGGCTTCTTCAGTGCAATTACGATTGTCATATACAGTGGAAAAGCAACCGTAATCAGACCAAGTAAAAGTAAAATCGTTACAGGCCAGTTTACTCGTTCTTTTATTTTCATTTTTTCCATTACAGCTGTTCCTCCTTTTTCCCTGTGATTGTCATCTGTAATACAGAAATTACAACAATAACGATAAAGAATATCACTGCGTTTGCACTCTGGAATCCAAACTGACCGCCACTCATACCATTGTTATAAATCAGATAAGAAATGGATTCTGTACTCTGTGCCGGACCTCCTTTGGTCAACGCCATGATCTGATCAAATACCATCAGGAAGTTTTTCACACAGAGTACCATATTTATGCTAAAGAATGGAATAATGAGAGGGAATGTCAGATGTCTGAACTTATTCCATCCTGTTGCACCGTCAATCGCTCCTGCTTCGTAAATATCCTCCGGAACTGTCTGCAGTCCTGAAATATAAATAATTGTATTCATCGCAATCGACTGCCATGCACACACGATTACAACTGCGATCCATGCCAGTTTTGTACTAGACAGCATACTGGAAGAAAGGGTCTTGCTTCCAAGCATTTCTCCGAAAGCCGGAAGAATGTATGTAAAAAAGTAATTGAAAATGTATCCTACAACCAACGCTCCGAGAACATTTGGAATAAAGTAGGCACCACGAAACGCACTCTTGAATTTAATCTTACTATTCAGTCCAAGTGCAAGGATCAAACTGATTACATTTGTCACAATCGTAGCTACAATTGCAAGTTTAAATGTAAACAAATAAGAACCTCCGACTCTGCTGTCTGTAAAAAGATCCTGATAATTTCTAAGTCCTACCCAGTCAAAGCTTCCATAACCTTTGAAATTCGTAAAACTGTAAATCACACCTTTGATCAGTGGCAATGTATTAAAACAGAAAAACAGTGCCACGATCGGAATTGTTATCAGAAGAAAGGTCATTTTTCTTCCACTCATTGATTTCTTTCCCATGCTTGAATTCCCCTTCCTTAATCTTCGTCCGCATGCTCTTTCTCGTAATCTTCCACTTTGCGGATGATATCACGGTTATATCTCTTCCAGTCTGTATCAAACTTTGTTAAGAATGCATCCACATCCCCTTTCATAAGAAATGTCTGGATCTGTGCATCTACTGACATCTCTGAAGGATAGTAATGATCCTGGTAATCTGCCATTCTTCCTTCTTCTATGAAAGATTTCACTCCATCAAGTGTTGAAGCAAGTTCAAAATCTCCTTCCTTACAAGGAACCGCTTTCTGTTCATCCAGATAACTCTGTACATTTTCATCTTTCAAAAGGAAATTAAGCACTTCATACGCTGCCTCTTTGTTCTCGCAATCTTTCATAACACTGAACTGAAGATCCACACCAGAGTTCAGCTTGTTCTCTGATGCATCATTATTAGCCGGCATTACAAAGGAATCGATATCCATATCTGGATTTACCGTCTGAATCTGTGGGATTGCATAACTTCCGATCGTATACATTGCAGATTCTCCGTTTGCAAATGCTGTACAAGCTCCATTGTAATCATAGGCAAATGGATCTTTTGGTCCATAGGCGAGCAGTGCCTTTGTCTTCTCTGCCACTTCTCTGTATTCATTTGAAAATGTTGTCTCTCCTTTGTTCACCTGACTGCAGACATCTGCCGGTGCAAGATCAACGGCGATCGCATTCCACGGTGCAAGACAAGTCCATGTATCTTTAAATCCAAAATACAATGGCTGGATTCCTTCACTCTGGATCTGTTCACAGAGGGCTATAAATTCATCCCAGGTTTCCGGAATTTCCCAGCCATATTCCTCAAACATTGCTCTGTTGTACAGAACTCCTGCTGCATTTGCCACATATGGAACGGCATACACACCGTCCTCCGGTACAAATTCAAGCGCTTTGTCTATATCCAGGTAAGCCTTTTTAATAGAGTCCAGGCCTTCATAATCTGAAATATCCATCAACATATCAGAATCAATAAAGTTAGAGAAATTGACATCTCCACCGATTCCGATAATATCCGGAGCATCTTCTCTGATAAAACGTGTTTTAAGTACTGTCATTGCATCATTCGGAGATTCAATCGTCAAATGAATATCGTCATGAGTTGCATTGAATTCTTCTTCAATCTTTTCAAAGGTTTTTACTGCCTCCGGTTTATACTGCACAAGCTCGATTTCTATCTTCCCGCTGTTTTCACTCTTCTGTCCGCAGCCTCCAAGTATCATTGCCGAAGTCATACAAAGCATCAATCCCATGCAAATGATTCGATTGCTTTTTTTATACATTTCCTTTCTCCTTCCTTCACTATACACCTTTCATTTTGACACATTCCGGAATATTTCTGTCCTTTTATTCAGGTTATCTATTTGATAATCAAATTCTAACATATCTTTATGCCACTATAAATATCAGAGTTTTTTTAGTTTTATAGCAAAATGCAATTTTTTCATTCATATATTGAAGTTATCTAGCATTTTGATATATAATGCTATCAGAGGTGATTTAAATGAGCGATTTACTTTTTTCTGTATTTCCAAATGAAAATTTTGTTGATCTGGGATTATATCAATATGGATGGGAACAATGTGCACCGGCTCACTCGTTCGGTCCTGCAGCAAGAAATCATTACATTTTCCATTATGTGATTTCCGGAACAGGAACATTACTTGCAGATGATGAAAACGGAAACACCATCACTTGGCAGGTAAAAAGTGGACAAGGCTTCATGCTTTTTCCAGGTCAGGTCAATACCTATATTGCTGATTCTAAGCTTCCTTGGGAATACACATGGGTAGAATTCGATGGACTTCGCGCCCGTGAGATTGTTACAACTGCAGGATTAAGTCCGAACGAGCCTGTTTATCATGCCAGTTCGAAGGAACTTCGCAATCAGATGATGGAAGAGATGCTTTATCTCAGCCGACATTCGGAAGAGTCCCCTTTTCATCTAATTGGACATCTCTATTTATTTTTAGATTATTTCATGCGTTCTGCTGCGACAGTTCATGTGAAGCAAAACGGAAGTATCCGGAATTTTTATATTAAAGAAGCTCTTTCGTACATTGAACAGAATTTTCAGAATGATATTTCTGTAGAAGATATTTCCGCATTCTGCGGATTGAATCGAAGTTATTTCGGAAAGATTTTTCACGATACGATTGGACGTTCTCCACAGGAATTCCTGATCAGTTATCGTATGACTAAGGCTACAGAGCTTTTAAAGATCACTTCACTGTCAATTGCAGATATTGGGAATGCCGTAGGGTATCCAAATCAGCTGCATTTTTCACGTGCATTCAAAAATGTCTATGGGATATCCCCAAGAAATTGGAGAATTGAAAATAAGATTGAATAATAGGGACTGTGGTTTTCTCCACAGTCCCTAAATAGATTACATGATTATATTAACATCTCCTGCTCGATCTCCATCTTATTTTCCAATATGCACTGTTTCAGCGTTTCCAATTTACCGGCATTTAATGCCTCTAACTTTTTCTGCTTTCCGCTGCTTAGCTTAATTCCTTTTCCATTTTCCAACGCTGCCTTATAAGAGGGAGCGTCCATCTTCCATGGAATCAGATTTGGGAAAATGTTTTTCTCATTGTATAAAAAGATCTGTATTCCACCGTAATCCATATCTCCCCAATGATAACACTGGATTTCTTCCGGTGCTGTCTTCATTAACATTTGTAAAAAGCGAACTTCTTTTGGCGAAAAGTAACCATGACAAAAGATATATAAAACTTTTGGATCATATTCCATGCTTTCGTAATTCGCTTTATTCTCAATTACAATGATTTTTTCAACACCTTTTTGTAAAGTTGGAACGGCATGCTCTAATGTCTGTGCATTAAGTACTGTTCCATAATGATTCGAAGAAGTATCAATTTTCTCCTCACTCGCTGTGCCATTTCGATTGGTCAGGCAATACTCCACGGCACCTTTCCATTCTAATGTCTGAGAATAACTCAATATTCCATGTGCTGCCAGTATCTCATCATCTGACATGCCCTCGTCATATTGCGGAGAATACTTCAAAGCTTCGATAACTGCACCTTGATAAATGCGTTCAAAAACTTTAGATGGTGTGATTTCATTTTTCTTTTCAAATACTTTGGAGCTGAACACGCGCTTCCATTCCGGTTCTTTCAAATCAGCTAAAGCTTTCAGGCATTTAAGAAATTCTTCATCCTCCGCTTTGGATAACTCTTTCGTATTTCCTTTATTCAGCTGTTCTAACACATGATCACAATAAGTGCTTAGACAGCTTTCGGATACATCCACCTGCAGTTTGCATATTCTTGAAATTGCCTGTAACTGACACTCTCTTGGATCCATGATTCCAATCAGCTCACATAATCTTGGAATCACTTCTACCCGATAATCAATCCTCGTAATATCTGTATTCATTTCTCTCCAGTCAAAATGCAGATATTCTTTTCCGCCTAATGCTGGAATTCGTTCCAAAACTTTTGCCTGTCTGACCAGTTCATCTCTGCCACCCACTGTTTTTAAAAGGTCTCCATCCACCTTTGGGTGCTTCATTCCTGAGAGATTTCCTATGCGATAGTCCTTTGTATTCGTCTTATCGATCAGCCATTTTGCCAACGGCAGATTCTTTTCATTCAATTCCATATTTTATCCTTCGATTTTCATCAGCACTAATCTGTGAGCAGTCTATCAAGCAACATCTGCCTATTATTTATGAACATTTCCGTTATTTGATAACTCTCTGTTTCTTCATATTCACATAAATGAATTCGCCCATTGTCAAAACAATAGATGTCTGCATCTGGTATACCTAATAGAATAGGCGAATGGAATTCTTTGTTCCGCCCTCCGGATTAAAACCATGTGCCACAGCAAGTGCCTCCAACAAAGTCGATTTACCACTGCCATTTTCTCCCACAAAAAAAGTTATCGCTTTGTTAAAATCAAGCTTCTCAACACCTTTAAAAGCCTCAATTCTCTTTAAATAGCTGTCATTATCAATTCTATCCCAATCGAATATTACTCCGTGTATAAATTGATCATTCATATTGAACCTCTATTCTTCGATTTTCATCATAACCTTACACTTCTTTTTATAACATGCAACCCCATATTTTATAATCTTATGGATTCCTTCCTGTTCCAGAGCTTCTGTATATCTGACATCTGTGATCTGCTGAAGTGCATTTTCACATTCTTTTTCCATATTTCCATCAGATGCATATTTTACCTCTATGACAATTCCAACATCCTCATCTTCGATATGAATCAAAATATCACTGAATCCATCTCCTGATTCCCTGTTTGACATTACAGACCAGTTTTCTTTGAAACCGAGAATTCCAAGAAGTAATCCGTGATAGAAGTTCTCTTTCGTTGGTTTTTTCACAAAAGTATCTCTGATACTGACTGTTTTCCTCATATAGTCTGTGAAAATACTTTCGACTTTTTCCGGATTTTGTTTTAATAATGCCTCACAAAACTCACCAACGGTTTTCCCATCCTCTTTAATACTTTCTTTAAACATCTTCAAGATATGATTCGTAATGATATTTCGTATCTCACGGTTTGGAATCACCAGATTGTATCTGTCCCCATTCGGTTCACCTCTCTGTGTCAGATATCCTGTCATGAAGAGCGTACTCCACAGATTGTCAATAGAAGAATACAATTCCTTATAGGTCAGTTCTGGATTGATTTCTTTCTGCACAATTCCGCCGTTCACTAATTGTTCCAATTCCATTTTTGTCAGCTTATGTGGCTCATTTACGCTTTCAATAAAATGGCTGATCACACTATTCCCACTGGTATTCGCCCAATAATTCTTCGGTGCAAGCTTGAGATCTGTCCGATGATCACTACAGAAATTAATGACATCCCACGGACAATAAACTTCTACATCCCCAAATCGATAACCATCGTACCATGATTTTACTGTATCATAATATTCTTCCTGACCATAATACTCAAGGAGTTCTCTTACTTCACTGTCTGTAAATCCAAAGGTCTCATCAAAGCTTTTATCTGTAATTGAATAAATTTTGAAATTGTTAAGCCCTGTAAAAATACTTTCTTTTGCAACCCTGAGACAGCCCGTTAAAATTGCAAATTTCAAACTCTTATTCGTTTTCAATCCATTCTCAAACAAGTTACGGATCAGTAGTACCATCTCATCATAGTAGCCATTTTCATTCGCTTTTGCCAGTGGAACATCATATTCATCAATGAGCACAATCACCTTTTTCTCGTAATGCTTCTCCAATAATTCTGTGATTTCCCTGATACTATATACCAGTGAATCATTTGACATTTCTTTTTTCTTTAATTGGTTTAATAGCTCCTGATCTGTCTCATCAAGTTTTGGACTCCCGGAAAGAAATGACAATCTGCGTGCTTCCTCGTTGATTGTTTTAACCAGAAATCCTCGTGCTTCCTCATAAGTTGTACCATTAATACCTTTCAGACTAATAGAAACCACTGGATATTTTCCCTGATATTCTTCACACAATTTAAGATTCTTTGATATCTCTAATCCATCAAATAATGTCTTCTCACTTCCGATTTCAAAGAAATGCTGAAACATACTCATATTCAGAGATTTCCCAAAACGTCTTGGACGTGTAAAAAGATTCACTTCTCCCCATTGTGCAAGCAACTGCTCGATCAATCTTGTCTTATCTACATAATAAAAATCTTCCTGACGAATCTTTTCAAAATCTTCAATTCCAATCGGAAGCTTTCTTAATTCAGCCATTTACATCCCCCTTTCAATATAACTAAAACAGGATTCATGCTATCGTTGTTTTTAATGATAGCATGAATCCTGTTTTCTGCCAAGTAAGGAAAATCTCCGCCCCTGATTAGTTTTCTTAAAGTGTCGTCCTTATCCACTCATCTGCTAGCTCCGGCCAATCCTTTACTTCTTCATTCACCTGTTCTTTCTCACGTTTCATCTGTCCGGTGAACATTTTCGCCATCTCATTCAAAGCCTGTTTCACTTCTGGTCCCATAAAGATAATATTTTCCATCATATGGCAAAATATATGGATCTCTTATATTAATTTCATTACTCTTCATACTTAATCATTCTCTTTTTCTTTTTCCTTCTGATTCAACGCATTAACAACTGCTTCATACATCGGTCTTGCCTCCGGTGCTGCCCCAAGAAGTTCTGCCAGTGTCATTCCATAGGCGAACTGAATCATAGGTCCTTCAAGCATTCCCGGTGTCATCTGATTAAACATTTCTACAGCAAGTGGTTCCGCAACGATTTCGCCAAGTGTGCTATCCATACTGAATCTCTCTACTGCAAGACTTGTCTCTGTATCATATTCAAAATCATATACGCCGGAACCAACTTCGTGTACTTCCTCTTTTTCCGGAAGGACGATTACAGCTGTTGTGTTGGCCGGAACTTCTACATGGACATGAATTTTTCCATTCTTGCAGGATGTGTTTGCCACGATTTTTCCGTATACGGATTCAAATTCTGTACCCCACTCTTCAATGCCTTTCACGAACATCGGTTTTACCTGGAATCTCTTATATCCCGGCTCTAACTGAGATAATCCGGCAACTTTGCGGTACATCCAGTCTCCTACAGAACCATATGCATAATGATTCAGAGAGTTCATTCCTGACTCATCAAATGTTCCGTCTGGTTTGATTGAATTCCAACGCTCCCAGATTGTTGTTGCTCCCATGTTTACTGCATAGAGCCATGACGGATAATCTTCTTTCATGAAGAGAGTTGCAGCCATTTCATGAGCTCCATTTTCAGAAAGTGTATGGCAGATATATGGTGTTCCAACGAATCCTGTAGCCAGGTGATTTTTGTGGTTTCCAATATTTGTAAGCAGCGTATTCAAGATACGTTTTCTGTCTTTTTCTCTTGCAAGATTGAAATACAGAGAAATGATAGCACCTGTCTGTGTTTCACTTACAATACGTCCTGTCTCTGTATAATATTCTCGCTGGAATGCATCCAAAGTTGTTTCATAAAGATCTGCATACTTTTTCGCTTCTTCGTCTTTTCCCAGCACTTCTGCTGTATTCTTCACAAGCTCTGTTACATACAGATAATACGCATTTGCAATCATATATTTATCTGTCGCACCGGTTCTGTCCGCACTCTCTTCTTTGTCCAGTGCAAGCCAGTCTCCGTACTGGAATCCACTCTGCCAGAGACCGTTCTTTCCACAGTTATTCTTGATATAATCTACCCATTCATGCATACATTTCCAGTTTTCTTCCAGAATACCTTTGTCTCCGT